>Ga0070740_10001315_pt1 | contig 35555 bp, 32 predicted proteins | sample Coa_R2_FD_67286 | JGI IMG/M metagenome (GOLD analysis project Ga0070740, IMG submission 67286) | Surface soil microbial communities from Centralia Pennsylvania, which are recovering from an underground coalmine fire - Coalmine... | ecosystem: Environmental > Terrestrial > Soil > Unclassified ... | reverse complement strand
GGTACGCTGAATCTGCGGCGGAACGATCTTGATCAGGCCCGCCAGTACCTCGAACAAACGATAAAGTTACGGCCCAACTACCCTGAAGCATGGAACAACCTCGGCATGATCGCCGCGCAGCAGGGACAGATCAATGATGCAATCCGTAACTTCCAGCAATCGCTCGATCAACGTCCTGACTACACTACTGCACTGCTGAACCTCGGAAACCTCTACCGCCGCCAGCAGGCATTCGACAAAGCACAGACTCTGCTGAACCGCGCTCTCGAAGCCCAGCCTGACGACCCGGAAGCCAATTACAGCCTCGGCATGTTTTACGCCCAGCAAGGCCAGATGCAGCAAGCCGAAGCCTACCTGAAGAAAGCCATCACCCTGCGCCCCGACTACCCCGAAGCGTTGAACAACCTGGGCGTGCTCTACGTGCGCCTTAAAGACTTATCCAGCGCCGAAGAACAATTCAAAACCTGCATCCGCCTCGTTCCCAGCTTCGATCAGTCCTACCTCAATCTTGCCCGCCTCTACGTTATGCAGCACGACAAGGAAAAGGCCAGAGAAGCCCTGCAGGATCTGCTGCGCATTCGGCCAGACAATAAAGCCGCACAGCAGGCGCTCGAAATGATCCAATCCATGCCCTGAGAAATCTCTGCTTTTGCCATGAAAGCAATACTTAGAGATAAACTCACGCTAAATCTTTAGGAAAATTTTTCGTTGGTACATCCAGTACAGGATGTACCAATAGATGAGCATCACAGTAATACCCAGCAGCAAAGGCTCCAGCCCGGCTCCGAGTATCTGAAACAGCTTGTAGCCAAGATGAATATGCAGGCTGCTGACAATGAAGTTTTCCCACAGATGCGCAATTACATAAGCGGCAATCGAGTTCATGCCGACCACGACCAGCGGGAAAGCCCAGCGGCGATGGCCTTTAACGTCAATCACCCACGAAAACGCCACAAGGAAGAAGAAACAGAGGCCGCCACTGAAGAGCGTCCAGCTTGGCGTCCAGATGCGCTTCACAATAGGGCAGATTCCCGCGTAGTGGAGAACCAGAGCCACAGTTATGAGCGCTGCTCCCGCAATTAGAAAGCGCTTGATAGGAATTTTTGGCGCAGTCTGTCGGTACCATTGGCCTGCGAAGAGGCCCAGAATCATTGTCCCCAGCGTTGGAATAAAGCTCAGCGTTAGATAGCCGCCTTCATTGAATCGAAATGGCGAGGAGCGCGGGAACAGATTCAGGAACCAAACATCAAATGCCTGGCCAAGGTTGCTGTTCTTGTTCCAGTGCGAGGCAAAGCCAGTGAAGTTGTGGTGCCAGTCAGCAGGTACACCGACTGCGGCGTAGTTGAAGTCCGGACCCGGCGCAGGATAAAGCGCCCATGCTAGCCAGTACGCAAAGAGAATGCCGGTGAGTGCTATCCATTGCCATTTGGGTTTGCAAAATGCCAGCAGGAAAACAAAGGTATAGCCCAGCCCAATCTGCGTCAGCGTGTCTTCAAAGGTGAAGTAGGTCTGAGTGCCTTCAACAGACCGGAGAAAGATGCCCAGCGCAATAAGCACAAGGCTTCTCCATAATGTGTGCGCCAGCAGCTTGCCAAACGACTGTCCTTTGCTGATGCGGCTGTAAATCGAATAAGGCAGCGCGACGCCGACCAAAAAAGTAAATCCCGGCTGAATGAGGTCATGAAGGCCGAATCCGGCCCACTCGACATGGGTCTGGTTGTAAGCAAGCACACGCCAGAAAAGACTGTGCGGATAGGCGCGCGCCACAGCGGCAAAACGCATCACTTCGCCCATCATCAGTAGCATGACGAGCCCGCGGTAAGCGTCCACTGCGACATTGCGTACCGGAGGCTTGCTGACGGTGGTTTTCGTCCGGGCTGATTCCGGAACTTCGGTGGTGAGCGTGGAATGCATGGATTATGGCCTTCCATCTTCGAGGAATTTGTGGAGGCGGTCAAGGGTGACTATTACCTGGCTCAGACGCTTGTTTTTGGCTCAGGAGTGAAGGGTGCCGCATCCTTTACCATGAGGATGAGGCGAATCGATGGATTTTCAGTTAGTGAGTGACTACAAACCGCGTGGCGATCAGGGACGCGCAATCGATGAGCTTGTTGAGGGTGTGCGCGGCGGCGAGAAGCACCAGGTGCTGCTTGGCGTGACCGGGTCGGGCAAGACCTTTACGATGGCAAAGATCATCGAGGATCTGAACCGCCCGGCGCTGGTGCTTGCGCACAACAAGACGCTCGCCGCGCAGCTCTATCACGAGTTCAAGCAGTTCTTTCCGTCGAATGCGGTGGAGTACTTCGTCTCGTACTACGACTACTACCAGCCGGAGGCCTATATTCCTTCGGGTGACCTGTATATCGAGAAGGAAGCGACGATCAATGAGGAATTAGACAAGCTGCGCCTTTCGGCAACCCGATCACTCTTTGAGCGGCGCGATGTAGTGATTGTCTCGTCGGTCTCCTGCATTTACGGCCTGGGCGATCCGGATGCGTATTACGGGATGCTGCTGCTGCTCGAAAAAGGGCAGCGCGTGCGGCGCGAAGACATTACGCGCAAGCTGGTCGAGATTCTGTATGACCGCAATGACGTGGATTTTCGGCGAGGAACATTTCGCGTGCGCGGCGACGTGATCGAGGTTTTTCCGACGTATGACGAGAATGCGTATCGCATAGAGCTGTTTGGCGATGAGGTGGAATCGCTGGCGCAGATCGATCCTCTCTTTGGGACCGTGAAGCAGAAGTTTGCGCGCCTGCCGATTTATCCGAAGAGCCACTACGTCGTGAAACCAGAGAAACGGAACACCGCGATGGCCTCGATTCTGGAAGAGCTGGCATGGTGGGAGAAGGAACTGGAATCGCAGGGCCGCTTGGTGGAGTCGCAGCGGATTCATCAGCGGACGCGCTTCGATCTGGAGATGATCAAATCGGTCGGATACTGTCATGGAATCGAGAATTATTCGCGACATTTTTCAGGACGGCTTCCGGGCGAGCCTCCGCCGACGTTGTTAGATTATTTTCCGCGCGATTACCTTATTTTTATCGATGAGTCGCATGCAACTGTTCCGCAACTGCATGGAATGTGGCACGGCGACCGCTCGCGCAAGCAAAATCTGGTGGATTATGGTTTCCGATTGCCCTCGGCGGTGGATAATCGTCCGCTGAAGTTTGAGGAGTTCGAGGTCCGCACAAACCAACTGATTTATGTTTCGGCGACGCCTGGGCCATATGAGCTGACGAAATCGGCTGGCGTGGTGGTCGAGCAGATTATCCGGCCTACTGGACTGGTCGATCCCGAAGTCGAAATACGTCCGGTGCGCGGGCAGATCGACGATCTGCTGGCCGAAATTCGCGACCGCGCATCGAAGAATGAGCGCGTGCTGGTGACGACGCTGACGAAGCGCATGGCTGAGGACCTCGCGGGGTACTATGCCGAAGTCGGCGTCCGCTGCCGTTATATGCACTCCGAGATTGAAACTCTGGAGCGCGTGCGCCTGCTGCGAGACCTGCGCAAGGGCGAGTACGACGTTCTGATTGGAATTAACCTGCTGCGCGAAGGATTGGATCTGCCGGAGGTTTCTCTGGTAGCAATTCTCGATGCGGACAAGGAAGGTTTTCTGCGCTCTTCAGGCTCGCTGATTCAGACGATTGGACGCGCGGCCCGGCACGTGAATGGGCGCGCGATTCTGTATGCCGATCATATTACCGACTCAATGAAGCAGGCGATGGATGAGACGTCCCGCCGCCGCGAAGTGCAGCGCGCATATAACGAGGAGCATGGGATTACTCCGACCTCGGTGATCCGCGCGGCTGATATGTCGTTGGCGCAGATTCTCAAAGCTGACTATGCCGACCTGACCGAAGAAGACGACAAAATGCCGGATTTCAAGTCGCAGGACGAACTCGATGCTTACATTGCAAAGCTGGAAAACGAGATGCGTGAGGCGGCCAAAGTCTTTGAGTTTGAAAAAGCGGCGAAATTAAGAGACACCGTTAAGGAACTGCGGACAAAGGAATTTTTATTCGCCTGATATGAGCAAGAGTGCTTCCGAAGTTTCGCGCAATCGATTCGAGTATGAGGAGGGCGGCGAAACTGCCTATCTCGAATTCGATCTGGATGGGCATGGCTGGATTACGCTCTGGCATACCGAAGTGCCTCCAAAGCTGCGCGGGCGCGGCATTGCCGGAATGCTGGCGCAGACTGCTTTCGAATATGCGCGGGATAATCACCTGAAAGTGGATGTGGTTTGTCCAATGGCGCAGGGATTTCTGGAGAAGCATCCGGAATTCAAGGGACTGGTTGGGAAATAGGTTCGACTCTGAACAAAATTGAGCAAATTCGGATTTGATATGAACCTAAAATGAGTTGTCATCCCGACCGAAGTCATTGCGCATCGGGTCCACGGCGTGCGCGTTTTTCGCGCGCTGGTGTGGAGCAGCAATGACGTAGTGGAGGGACCTGCGTTTATTCCGGCTGCACTATTCGTAAGTTGCCTTTGCCATCGCCGGGATTTGTGCTTTCCCGCTCTTCGCCTTTCGGCTCAGAATGGTGAAGCCTTTCGCGTTTACCGATAAGAGCCAATCCTTCGCTTCCGCTCAGGATGACAAAGTTTTCACGTGAATTAGTGCTGCGGTTTCTTGTACTGCGACAAATCATGTCCTTCATTCGGGAAGGGCCATTCTTTGTTGATGAGGATTTCACGCTCGCGCTGTTCTTTTGATACTTTGTCGACCTTCAGATTTTCCAGAAAGTGCACGCCGGTCTTTCCCGCGACGGCGATATCCATGTCGCCATCCTTATCTAAATCTTCTGTGACAAATTGTGTGCCGGCGCCTGCAGTTCCGTTCACGGAAATGGCATAGCGCGTGAACTGCGCGGTCTTGCGGTCGATCTTGTAGTAGTAGATAACCAGCGGATCATACGAGCCCGGATCGTTGCCGTTATGCCCGCGATAGCGCTTGCCTGCGAGCAACTCGGGTTCGCCGTCACCGTCAATATCGATGAGTTTCAGCGCATGCACCTGCGAGAACGATTCATCAATGGTGTGCTGCACCCACTTTCCGCCTGCCTGCTGTTCCACCCAGTAGAGGCCGTAGCTGTGGCCGCGTCCATAGATGATGTCCATCTTGCCGTCGTTATTTACGTCGTAGCCGATAATCGGAAAGCCGGTTTCGCCCAGGTCCCAGTCCGGGTGCCACTTCCACTGGTCGCGGTCTGCATCGATGTTTTCAAGCCAGCCGCTTGGCGTAAGTATGTCCGCTTTGCCGTCGCCGTTGATGTCGGCGATGCCGGTGCCGTGACCATCCTGCTCTTTGCCCATAACATGGTGAATGTTGGGTTGGGCGCCGGAGAAGTCGACCCAGATGATTCCGCCGCGGTTATAGTGCGCGAGAATCAGATCCGGCTTGCCGTCGCCATTGATGTCGTTCATCCAGCCGCCTTCTGTGTCCACGCTGTCAGTAATGTAGTGGCTCTGCCACATCGCGCCCGCCTTCTTCGGATTCTCGTACCAGACGAGGCCCTTGCTCATCCAGCCGGTGGTAACGACATCCGGCGCGCCATCATGGTTCACGTCCACCACCCACTCGCCGCAGTCGGATACGAACTCGCCCTGAGTCTCAACCGTGCGATATTGGTGCTGCTTCCACTCTCCGCCTTTCGGGCCGGGATTTTCGTACCAGTAAGAGCCGCTGAGAATGTCGAGATAGCCGTCACCATTCATATCGAGTGTCGTGATGCCTTCGGCGTGATCGGTGCCCAGACGATGCGCGAAAAAGACAACCTGCGGAACGCCATTTGGTCCGTTGCCGGGGGCGGTCTTTTTCTCGGTTTGTGCGTGGCCGAAAATGCTGGCAAGTACGATTAGAGCGGCAATTGGCTTTGTCATCGTAGTCGTTCCACAGTGTACTCGACGCTGTTGATCCGTCAAAAGGTGAGGTTTGCCGGGCATGAAGACGGAGTGCGACAATAAATAGTTCACCCGGACATCCCTGATGGAGCAGTCTTTCTAACAGCATGCCCACATTTGGAAGCTTCGCCCTGCTGCTCGCGCTGGCTCTCAGCGGCTATAACCTTTTTGCCGGCGGAATCGCTCTAAGGCAGCTTGCCACCGGCCGTCGCGGGCGTGTTTCGCCGGAGCGTCTGGCCGAAACCGCGCGTCGAGCCGGCATTAGCAGCTTTTTTGCTGTTACCTGCGCTGCGTTTGCGCTGGTGTGGGCTGCGTTTACGAATGATTTTTCCGTCTCCTACATCCTGCATCATTCAAATCGCGCTCTTCCCGGACCGTACAAATTTGCGGCGTTGTGGTCGGGGCAGGAAGGATCGCTGCTGCTGTGGGCGTGGCTGCTGGCGACTTATGGATTCGTGCTGCGCGTCCGCCATAAAGTTGACGTGAAGCTAACCGCTTATGCTTCGACCATTCTGGCCGGAATACAGATCTTCTTTCTGCTGCTGTTGAATTTTGCCGCGCCGCCGTTTTCGCTGGTGTCGGGCACAGTCCCGCAGGACGGCTTCGGACTGAATCCGCTTTTGCAGTACCCGGAAATGGTCATCCATCCGCCCATGCTCTATCTTGGCTACGTCGGCTTCAGCGTGCCGTTCGCCTTTGCGCTGGGCGCGCTGATGATGCGCTATCCGGGGGAGAAGTGGATTCATATCACACGCCGCTGGACCATGGTGACCTGGCTCTTTTTGACCTGCGGCATCTTTCTCGGTGCGCACTGGGCCTATTCGGTGCTCGGCTGGGGCGGCTACTGGGGCTGGGACCCGGTGGAAAATGCCTCGCTGATGCCGTGGCTCACCGGCACCGCATTTCTGCATTCGGTGATGATGCAGGAAAAACGCGGCATGATGAAGAACTGGAACGTCTGGCTGATCTTCTCCACCTTCGCGCTTTCCATCTTAGGCACGCTGCTGACGCGGTCGGGACTGGTTAGCTCCGTGCATGCCTTCGCACAGTCATCCATCGGGACCTGGTTCTGGGCATTTCTGGTAATCGTGCTGGCGGTCTGTCTCTTCACCTTCGTGTTGCAGCGTGACCATCTCAAATCCGAACATAAACTTGAGTCGCTCGTCTCGCGCGAATCGAGTTTTCTCTTTAACAACCTGGTTCTGCTGGCGGCCTGCTTCACGGTGCTCTGGGGGACGTTATTCCCGGTCATTTCAGAGTATGTTCAAGGGAACAAAGTTACCGTTGGACCGCCATTCTATAACCGCGTGGCTGTGCCCATTGGCTTGTTTCTGCTTTTCCTCACTGGAATTGGGCCTATCCTGGCGTGGCGCAGCACTTCATTTAAGAGCGTCCGCAAAAATTTCGTTTTGCCTGTCATCTCCGCCGTCATTACCGCCCTGGTGCTGATGCTCTGCGGTGTCCATCCCTGGAAGGACCAGGGTGCGTTGTACTCGCTGATGGCGTGGTCGCTTGGCGCGCTGGTGGTCACGGCTGTTGGTTCGGAATTTCTGCGCGGAGCCGGAGTAATTGCGCGGCACACAGGGCAAAATCTTTTTGCTTCCATGGTGCAGCTGACACGGCGAAATACGCGGCGCTACGGCGGATACATCATTCACTTCGGTGTTGTCGTCATCTTTATCGGGCTTGCCGGTTCGGCATTCAATCAGAGCAGGGAACAGGAGCTGAACTTCAGGCAGAGCATGACGATGGGTCCGTATCGCCTCGAATGCCTCGATTATTCGCAGGACACGAACCCGAATTACGACACCGAGTTTGCGATTCTCGATGTCTACCGCGGCGACAAGAAGATCACGCAGCTCGCTCCGGAAAAGCGCTTCTATCAGGCGAGCCAGACGACTTCGACCATCGTCGCCAACCACTCCACGCTCGCATGGGACCTGTATGTCATCTACGCCGGCAAGGATCCCGACAATGGGCAGCCGATCATCAAGGTGTTTCTGAATCCGCTGGTGGCGTGGATCTGGATTGGCGTGATCATCGTCGTTCTCGGCACATTCGTAGCCCTGACTCCGAACATGACCGCAGCGCTGGCCGTCAGCCGCAGCCGCGTTCCGGCTGAGGCTACTCCAGCAATGGCCATGAGCAAAGGTGGAGATTGATGCAGCGGTTGTTACGATTTTCGCAGCTTGCTCTGGTAGTTCTGCTGGTTGTCTTCACCATGGGGTCAGCGGACACCGCAGTCCGCTACAACGACCTTGGACACAAGATGATGTGCGTGTGCGGCTGCGGCCAGATTCTGATCGAGTGCAATCATCTTGGCTGCCCGGATTCGGACCGCGAGCTTGCCGAGTTGCGCACAGCGCTGAGCCAGGGCAAAGGTGATACAGAAATCCTCGAGCTTTTTCAGGCGAAGTATGGGCCAACCGTGCTGGCTGCGCCCATGCTGACAAAATTCAATCTGGCGGCGTGGTTTGTGCCTCCGGTGGTTTTGTTGCTGGGAATTCTGGGCACCATTTTTCTGGTGCGGAAGTGGAAGCTGCGCACGGTAGCCATGCCGGCAGCTTCGCAGGTGCGCGGCTTTGATCGCATCCGCGACCAGATTCGCAGGGAGACGGAGTTATGAAAAGCAGCACGAATCGAACGCGGCATAAGCCGCAGAAACCTGGACGGTCCAACCTATGAGCACAGTTGCTTGCGGGCTGTTGCTGATCGCAATTTTTGCCTACGTCTTCTATCCGGAGCGCAGGGTGGAAGCGCAGGTGCAGAAGACGCGGCTCGATTTTCTGCGCGAGCGCAAAGATGTGCTGTATGACAATCTGCGTGATTTGAATTTTGAGTATCGTGCAGGAAAGTATCCGGAAGAGGATTATGCGGCACAGCGGGCGCAATTGGAGAATGAGGCGGCAGAAGTGATGGCGGAGATTGATTTGCTCGAACGTCAGCCCGGCGCTCCCGTAAAGCTGTCATCAAAGGTGTCATCCTGAGCCACGCGAAGGATCTGCTTTGGCTCGGCAGCCGCAAATCAATCCCGGGACTTGTTAAAAATTAATCGTTGAAAAAGCAGAGACAATTGTTTACTTGTGGCAGATTTTAGAGATTGCAGTTGGAAAATATTCAATGACATTTATTTCTCGTTTGCGTTTCAGCGCGACAGCGCTGCTGGTTATAGCATCGTGCTCCGCCATCGCCGCAACTATAACCGGAACGGTAACAAATAAGACCGTCAACAAGCCGTCCGGCGGCGACGATGTAGTCCTGATTGCCTTCGGGCAGGGCATGCAGGAGGCGGGCCGCACAAAGACCGACGCGAATGGCCGCTACTCCATCGATGTGCCTGACAACGGCATGCATCTCATTCGGGTCGATCACCAGAAGGCGGCCTACTTTCAGCCGGTCCAGCCGGGAACTACGACCGTCAATGTCGATGTCTACGACGTGCTGCCGAAAGTCGAAGGAGTGACCACCGAAGCCGATGTCATGCGCATCGAGACCGACCAGCAGGGCCTGCATGTCATCGAAAACTACTTTGTCAAGAACGATTCCAATCCACCAAAGACGCAATTCAGTCCCCGCGCTTATGAAATTTACCTGCCGCCGGACGCCCGGATTGAAGGCTCGGCTGCCATGGGGCCGGGCGGGATGCCGGTTTCGTCTTCTCCTGTGCCAACGGGCGAGAAGGGTTATTACGCCTTCGTCTTTCCTGTCAGGCCTGGAGAAACACGCTTCCAGGTGAGCTATCACCTGCCGTACAACGGCAACTTCAGCTTCGCGCCTAAAGTCTCGCTTCCAACGCAGAACGTCGCTGTCATGCTGCCCAAATCGATGCAGTTTGCCGGTACAGGATCAGTTGCGTTCCAGCCGATCAACGACGGCACTACCGCCGCGCAGACATTTCTTGCGCGGAATGTCTCGCCTTCGCAGGTGATGGCATTTACCATATCCGGCACTGGATCGATGCCGCGCGAACAGCAGGGGCAGGGCGACCAGAGCGGGAGTGAAGCATCTGCAGCGAATGACACGCGCCCGGGCGGCGGACTTGGCAACCCAATCGATACCCCCGACCCACTGAACAAATACAAATGGTGGATACTGAGCGGACTGGCTCTGATACTGGCAGTTGCGGCTGCCTTCCTGCTCCGTTCTAAACCGGAAACTGCTCCGGCTGCCGCTCCCGTGGCGAAGGCAACACCGACAATGGCTCCGGCAGCGGGTCAGGGAGATCTGCTGGCGACGCTCAAAGAGGAGCTATTTACGCTTGAAACCGAGCGGCTGGAAGGGAAGCTGAGCGAGGCCGAATACGCCGAACAAAAGACAGCTCTGGAAATGGTCCTTAAGCGAGCATTATCCCGGCAATCAGTCCTGAGCTGAGGCATGCTTCGCAGTTTTGGTTGAACAAAATAGAGGAAGGCCAGGACTATCTCTGCCAGAAGCGGCGAGCAGAATTCATCTGTCGGAATTTAGTCAGCCAGTTTGAAAATCCGAATCTGAACCAGTTTCGCAATCGTAAGATTGTTCAGCCCGCGTGCCTGCATGTGCTGAATGAATTCCGGCGTGACTTTGAAAATACGCATCTGGATCAGCTCATCGGCACTGGGCTGGTATCCCATAGCGCGATACTGCTTTACTTCACCAGGATTCACACCGTGAATCTTGAAGGCGATGAGCTTCTCGGCGGGAAGATGCGAATAACCGAGATCATCCATGCTCTTCACATATGGCGTATCTACTTTGAAAATGCGCAAAGCGATGATGTTGTCGGCGGTAATGCCTGTGACTCCGGCGGATTGCAGTGACTGAATCCACGAAGTCTCGACGTGGAAGAGCGTATACGCTTCAAGTTTCTCAGAATCGTACCCGGTGAAACCCATCTTCGCCATGCGTGCCACAAAAGCAGGATCAGGAACGAATGTGAAGTCGCCACTTAGCGTCAGATCACGCACAGTACCCGAACAGGTCAGCTTTCCCGCTTCCGCCGCGATCACTGCATCCACATGCGCGCCGTCATTCTTCAGATCGGCCAGCGTGAAGCCGGAGAAATTGCTCAAAGGCATATCGCTGTCATTCATATTGCAGTGATGCTTGCCCTCTCCGCATTCACCCCGTTCCAGCTTGAACTGTACACGGTCACCTTCGGTAGAAGGAGCAATACTGCACGTTCCATGCAGCGGCTGGAGCTGATCATCGGCATGGAGAGCGCAAAAGCAGCCAACCATGAAAATCGTGCTGAGGAGAAGAGCACGCGTTTTCATTGCTTGTCCTCGTTGTCGTCGAGAATGCCGGAGATGCGCAGTTTCACCAGCTTCTGAATAGTCAACGGCTCAAATCCATGGCGCTTGGCCGATGCGATGAAGTCGCCGTTGATGTTGAAAATCCTCATCTGTTCCAGATCTTTCGCCGTTGCATCCGGAAACTGACTCTTAACTGATTTGGCAAATTCGGGAGTTACCCCCTGCACGCGCATCGCTAGCAGCTCTTTTGCAGGTACATTGCTGAAGCCCGCCTGCTTCATGCCGGCAACGAACTCCGGAGTGATGTTGAAGATGCGATACGAAATCAGGTCATGAAAGCTTGTAGCCTCGATACCATCAGCGCGCAGCTTTGCTGCATAATCAGGCTCTACTCCTTGTACTTTCATCGCGATCAGGTCGTCTACCGTGGGTTTACCAAATCCAACCTTCGCCATCGCGTCTGCATATTCCGGAGTTACATTCTGTACCTTCATGGCGATGAATTTGTGCATATTTGCGTCGTAGCCCGCCGCGCGCATGCGCGACATGTAGTCCGGCGTCACATCCTGTACCTTCAGAGCAATCAGCTCATCGATATTGGGTCTCTGCCCGGTCGCTTTGGCCATGGCGTCTGCGTATTCAGGCGTAATGTCCTGCACCTTCATGGCAATGATCTTGTGCAGATTTCCGTCATAACCTGCGGCTCGCATGCGGGCGATGTAGTCCGGAGTCACGTCCTGAACTTTCAGCGCAATCAAGTCATCAGCGCTGGGGCGCTCGCCGGTGGCCTTTGTCATCTGTTCTGCATATTCTGGTGTAATGTCCTGGACTTTCATCGCAACGTACTTGTCGAGATCGACGTTATATCCCGCTGCCTTCATACGGTCGATGTAGTCTGATTTTCCCGCTGCGGAAGATGCGCTTTGCTCGATTGCATTGGCTACCCACGGTTCAGCTGATGGATGGGGCATTGGTGCAGGAGCAGCCATCATTGCTTTCGCCGGAGCCGCCGGCGCAACCGATGGATGCACGGCCGGCCTTTTGATTGCAGCATGCGGGCGAACTTTATTTTGAACAGCATGTATGATCGTCGCCGAAACTTTAGGCGCGGCTTTGAAGCTGGCGAAGACCTGGGGTAAGGGGCAAATAAAAAGAATGAGCAGTGCTGCCATGCCCGCAAGTGATAATGGTTTCAGATCGCGCGGCTGTTCTTCCAGATCGCCCAGAATCCGCAGAATGCGTGCGCGCAGGCTCATGCGCGACTGGTTGCCGTCCAGCGCCATCGCCAGATGCAGGTGCATCTTCCTCTGCTCCTCCAGACGCAAAAGCGCTGAGGCATAAACAGCCGGATCGTGGCACGTCGCAACAGCAATATCATCGCAGCAATGCTCGCGCTGTTCGCGCAGACGATGGCTGATCCACCAGACCGCCGGATGGAAGAAGAATAGCGTTTCGATCATGGTCTGCAGAATGTTCCAGAAGTAGTCAGCGCGCCTGATATGCGCGAGCTCATGCGCGAGAACAACTTCCAGCTGTTCAGGCGAGAGGCTGGTAAGCGCGGTAATGGGAAGCAGAATCAAAGGCCGAATAACACCGACGGTCAGCGGCCCTGCAATGCGGCTTGAAAGCCGCAGATCGACAAAACGCGGGATACCCATCTGCAACCGGATGCGGTCCAGGCCAATGCGCAGTGTATGCGGGGCCTTCTGCAGCGCGCTGTGCCGCAACCGCCGGATCAGCCACCACCCCCCAATAGTCTTGATGGAAAGGCAGGCGACGCCAACCAGCCAGAAGAAATCCAGATACGACATCAGGTCGCTGGCCAGAAGCTTCACAGTCTCACGCGGCGCTGCCGGCATATCCATTACCGCCAGCGGACGCGGAATAATTTGCATCGCTGGCTTTGCCGTTGCCGAAATGATCGAGGAAGAAATGGTGGCCGCCTGGCGATACTGCACTTCCTCGTAAGCGAGGGTTCCGACCGAAGCCGCCAGCATGCTCAGCAATGCGGCCAGTGCAAGAACGTAGCGCGCCTGAGTTTTACCTTTGGACATGAAAAGGTCGGCGAGCTTATAGACAAGCGCAATGGCAGCGGCCTGCCAGCAGAAATGGATCAGTGTCCAGCCCAGAGCTTCCCAATGATGTGTCATCGTGTCCGCCTCTTTTGCTCGATCAGGTTCCGAATCTCTTCCAGCTCTTCCGCGCTCGCCGGCTCCATGGACAGCGCGTGCATAGCCAGCTGCGCCGCGGATCCTGAGAAGAGTCGCTGGCTCAAATCGCGGAGCAACTGGTTCTGCGTCTCTTCCTGGCTGGCTGCCGCCCGATAGATGTGCGCCTTGCCCGACTCCTCGCGCTCTACCAGGCCCTTTTCCGTCATGATCTGCAGGATCTTAAGGACTGATGTATATACCACCGGCCGCTGCTGATTGACAGCATCATGCAGTTCACGAACGGTGGCGGGTCCTTGCGCCCATAAGATCCGAAGCAGCTCCAGTTCGGCTTCGGTAGGTTTCGGTAAGGATGGCTTTTTGAACTTCATGGCTGGAATGTATACGAACCTATTCGTAGTTGTCAACGAAAATCTTCGTAGATATTTAAATCTTGTCATCCTGAGCGCAGCGAAGAAATCTCTTGGGGCTGAGCAAGAAAAGCAGGTTCTTCGCTGCGCTCAGGATGACAACAGGCTTTAAGCAGTCGCAATTCTGCGAATCAAATCCGCCTGCTCGTTCGGATTCTCTGCGCCAATCGTAAAGGCATCGAGCACACCGCTATGCAGCGCAAAGCGGAGTGCTTCATCCTGCCGCGAGCGCATCGCGCCCTGCCCGAGAATCTTCATACCGACGATACCCTTGCCCTGGGCGCGCATCTGCTTGATAACGTCGATCACCACAGCAGGCTGCGCATCCATATGCGCGCCAATAGGATTGAGCCGCACCAGATCAATCTCCACCCACGGAGAAGCTGCCGCTGTTTTCAATGCTTCAAGGGAATGGCAGGAAACCCCATGCGCGCGGATAATGCCCTTTTCTTTGGCCTCCGAGAAGACATCCATTACGCCGCGATAGCGGGTTGTCCAGTCCTCTTCGGTGACGCAGTGAATGAGACAGATATCGATGTAATCGGTCTTCAGCTCTTTGAGATAACGATAGAGAGAAGCCTGCGCCTGCTTCGGATCGCGGTTATCGCACTTCGTCATCACCACGACTTTGTCGCGGGAGACATGCTTGAGCGCTTCGGCTACATCGGGGTGACTGCCGTAGGAGTCCGCTGTATCGAAAAAAAGAAGTCCGTTGTCATAGCCGTTCAGCAGCAGGCGCGGAAGCGCGCCGGTGCGCGTCTGATTGGAAGATCCGCCGCCTCCGATAGTTCCGGTTCCCATGGCAAGGCGGCTGGTCCGGATGCCGGTCTTTCCCAACACAACCATATCGGTGGCGCTGAATTTCTTTGTTGCTGCAGGCGTGTCGATGGCGGCAAAAGCCGGCGGCTTGAGATAGGCAGCGCCAAGACCAGCGGCAGCTCCGGTGAGGAATTCTCTACGGTTCATAAGGCAATCTCCTCTCGCCTGACCGATTTCAGGAATTCTACTCTTCGTTGGACGGCGTCTGTCAGCCGGACGGTGTGCGTTTTACCCAAAATTTCAAGATTCTGTGACCCTCGCAGCCCGCTTTCTGAAGGGTGATTCAACCCGCCGCCCCCACCAGAGCCACATCAGTAAAACCATGAGGACCAACAGCGGCACAACCAGCAGACTGCCTTCCGGTCCGGTTGCGCCGCCGCTCCAAAGCAGAGCGCCTGTCGGATGCTCTGAAAACAAATGGCCGGCAGCGACCATGCCGCTGTCCGGCGTGCCATAGAAATAGGTTTCGCCCCAGTCCCACGCGGCATGGAAGCCGATGGCCCACCACAGCGAGCCCGTGTACCAGAGGCTCAGGCAGAAGACCAGCCCTACGGCAGCCGCGGCAAAGAGTCCCACTGGCGATTCGCCCGGATTGCTGCCGTGGATTGCCCCGAAGCCAACGGATAAAATAATCGCTGCCCACCAGAAGCCGATGCCGCGCGTCAGCGTGTACTGCAGGTAGCCGCGCAACAGCGACTCCTCAAAAATTCCGACGAGGATGAAGGCAACAGCCCATTCCGCAGCATATTTCCAGGCAGGAACACCACCCAAAGGCGAGCCATCGAAGGCCAGCAGATGCGACTTCAAGAGGGCTCCAACGAGAAGGGAAATAGCCGCAAATCCACAGAAAATGCCCGAAACAAAGCGCACAAATTTCGCTTTTCCGGCATAGCCATACACAGCTACCGGGCGCTTTTCTATTCTGGACATGATGAACGTGGCCAGCGCAACCAATATGGCCATGACCCCTTCCTGAATAACCGCGAAGTATGCCGGTTGCGGTGCGCCGCGTTCTACGCGGAAATGCATCAGGGTAAAGAAGGGAACTGCCACAAGAAATACGAGCGCGATGAAGATCGCGAGGAAAATCAGCGCGCTCCAGCCTGCGCGGATACCATCGTTGCCTACAAATATCCAACGCGCCGTATGTTTGGGCTCTTCAGGCGCGCCAGTTTGAACCAGTTCGTCTGTCATGGTGACTTATGGTACGCAAAACTTGTTCCACAAGCCCAAAAAAAATTGAAATTGGCTTTTACCGATGCAATTGGTTTTGGTGCGCAGCGCGTACGCTGGACGGCCGGTCCCTTGACATAGAAAGCAGTCCCGGCAATTCTAAGAGATTCCTGATAACGTTTAATTTTGAATTTTTTGGAGCACCCAGATCTTGAAGGTACGTGTCTTCTACCACGACAAGTGTTTTGACGGCGCCTGCTCGGCCTCGCTTTTCGCGCGTTTTCATCGCGAACGCATCACTCCGGACGCCGAATACTCCTACCACGGCCTCGTGCATCGTGCGGGCGCTCTGTTTAATGTTGCCGACTTTATCGGCGACGAGAATGCCATTGTTGATTTCAAATACTCAGCATCGCCCAAAATTACATGGTGGTTCGATCATCATCTGAGCGCCTTCCTCACGCCCGAAGACCATCAGGATTATCTTCAGGGCATGGCCGACGGGCGATACAAGGACCGCCGCTTCTACGATCCGGACTACACCTCCTGTGCCAGCTTCCTGGCGCACATTGCCGAAACGCGCTTTGGCTTCGATACCAAACCTGTGGCTGAGCTGGTGAAGTGGGCCGATATCGTTGATGGCGCGCTTTACGAAAGTCCCGAAGCTGCTGTCGAAATGGCCGCGCCTGCCATGAAGCTAACGCTGATCATTGAATCGACACAGGACCCCGCGTTCGTGCCCCGTCTGATTCCGCTGCTTACGGAAATGTCGCTCTCTGACGTGCTCAAGCAGCCGTTCGTGGCCGAACTACTGCCGCCCCTTCTTGAACGCCATCAGGAAGCGCTGAAACTTATCCGAGAACGCTCCGAATCACGCGACGGCACCATTTACTTCGATATCAGCGATCACCAGCTTGAGGGCTATAACAAATTCATTCCGTATTATCTGCATCCGGAAGCGACATATTCCATAGGCCTCTCAAAATCCAGCTTCCGCACGAAAGTAGCCGTCGGCTCAAATCCCTGGACGAAGGCGAAACCGGAAGAGATGGTGAATCTTGCCACTATCTGTGAGCGCTATGGCGGCGGTGGCCACGCGCGCGTGGGCGCCATCAGCTTCCCTCCGGATAAGAGCGATGTGGCGCGTAAGGCCGCGGCTGAGATTGTGTCTGAACTGCGCGCGCACAATCCGATGAAGTGACACATGCCTTTTCGATCAGTAATTGCACTGCTTTGCATCTGCTGCGCAACAGCTACGGCGCAAACCGCATGGACGATTGGCCCATTCACCCGCCCCGCTGCAGGGAATCCGGTTATTAAGCCGAATCCTGCATCAGTCTTTGACGATCCCATCCTCCACGCGCCCGTGCACTGGGAGGCTTTGCATACCTTTAATCCGGCAGCGATTGTCCGCAACGATAAGGTTTATGTGCTCTATCGCGCAGAAGACGATTCCGGCCAGATGCAGATCGGCATGCACACCTCCCGTCTTGGGCTGGCAGAAAGCAGCGACGGCATCCACTTCACGCGCAGCGCGACCCCTGCTTTTTATCCCGCAGCAGATTCACAGAAGGACCGCGAGTGGCCGGGCGGGGTCGAAGACCCGCGCATTGTTGAAGCCGAAGACGGTACTTACGTGCTGACCTATACACAGTGGAACCGCAAAACCTATTCTGTCGGCATCGCAACCTCGCGCGATCTGCTGCACTGGACAAAATACGGCCCAGCATTCGCAAATGCTGCGCATGGAAAGTACGCCAATCTGAAGTACAAGTCAGCGGGAATCCTGACCGAGCTTCGTAATGGCCGGCTGCTCGCAGTGCGCATCAAGGGAAAATACTGGATGTACTGGGGCGAAGGCTCCATTCATCTGGCAACTTCGACTGACCTCATCCACTGGACTCCAGTCGAAGACGCGAGCGGCAAGCCGATAGAAGTTCTGCATCCGCGCAAAAGCCATTTCGACAGCTCTTTTCCCGAGACCGGCCCGCCGCCGGTGCTGACCAAAGCCGGAATCGTCGTCATCTACAACGGCAAAAACGCGACTGAATACGGCGACCCAGCGCTTGGGCCAAATGCCTATGCGGCAGGCGAGGCGCTCTTCGCAGCAAATGACCCCACGCATCTGTTGGCACAAACCGACGCTCCGGTCCTGAAACCGGAACTGCCGTATGAAAAGACCGGCCAGTACGCCGCCGGAACCACCTTCGCAGAAGGCTTGGTTTTCTTTCACGACCAGTGGTTGCTGTACTATGGCTGCGCGGATTCGCTGGTAGCTGTAACAATTGCTCGTTTTAACAAATAGTCCATCTTCTTTGCAGTCGCCTCCATCCAAATTGCGGGAGGAATTATGAACGTAGTCCTGTTTGGTGCAACCGGAATGATCGGCAGCCGGGTCCTGAGCGAATTACTTTCGCGCGGACACAAGGTGACGGCAGTGGTGCGCAACACGTCAAAGGTTCCCAACGAACCCGGCGTGAAAGCAGTAAAGGGTGATTTACTGAATACGGCAGCCGTAGCAGAAATCATGAAAGGTGCGGATGCCGTGATCAGCGCATATAGCCCCGGACCGAATGCAACTGCAATTGTAGATGCGACGAAATCTCTCATTTCCGGGCTGAAGCAGGCCGGAGTAAAGCGCCTGATCGAAGTTGGCGGCGCGGGCAGTCTGTTTGTTGCGCCAAATGTGCGGCTCGTAGATGCGCCGGATTTTCCTGCCGAGTGGAAACCCATTGCTCTCGCGCATGGCGAAGCGCTGGAGGTACTGCGGAAATCCGATCTGGATTGGACCTACTTCAGCCCTGCTGCCTTCGTTCAGCCAGGCGAGCGCACCGGCAAATTCCGCTTAGGCAAAGACACGCTTCTCACCGACGAGAAAGGCAACAGCCGCATCTCTGCCGAAGATTATGCCATCGCTCTCGCAGACGAGCTGGAGAACCCTAAGCACATCCGGCAGCGTTTTACCATTGCTTACTGATCTACGCTCACCAAACTAAGATTGTCATCCTGACCCTGAACGGAGTGAAGGAAAAGAACCTGTTTTTCTGCTATCGATGAAAGTCAGCTGGGTGCGCCCCATCCTTTCGCGCAGTTTGCGAAAGGATGGGAGAACAGGCTATTTTCCCGCAGAGGCAGGAACTTTTCTGCTGGGCCAGTCAGGCGTGCGCTTTTCCAGAAAGGCCCTTACGCCTTCCTTGAAATCTTCCGTTACGCGCGCTTCGGCGTTGGCAGCGATTGCCGCTTCAATTTCCGCATCGAGATGACGGTTTGCATAGGAATTGAGCAGGCGCTTGGTCGCGTACATTGCCTCCGGACTGTTCCGCACCAGGCATTGCGCCAGGCTTCGCGCTTCGCGCATGAGGTCCTGCTCCGCAAAAATGCGAGTCACCAGCCCAAGCGTATGTGCTTCTTCGGCTTTGATGAGCCGCCCTGTCAGCAATAAATCGCGAGTACGTTTGTCACCAATTTGGCGGACCAGAAATGCAGAAACAATTGCCGGAATAAACCCGATCTTCACCTCCGTATAGCCGAACTTCGCCTCCGGAACTGAGAGCGTAAAGTCGCAAATAGTCGCCAGCCCCATGCCTCCGGCAATAGCAGCGCCGTTGACTGCGGCAATCGTCGGCTTTGGCACACTATACAGGGTGCGCAACACGCGGGCGATGTTCTCAGAGTCAGCCCGATGTTGTTCGCGCGTTTTCGCTGTCAGGCTTTCCAGATGATCGAGGTCCAGCCCCGCGCAGAAGGCCGCCCCAGCGCCTGTGAGAATGATCGCCCCATCGTGAGACTTTTCCGCAGCCGCAAGAGCCTCGGTCAGCTCATGAATCATCGTAGGATTTAACGCATTCCGCCGCTCCGGGCGGCTCAGTGTAATGGTCAGCACGCCTTCTTCGCTGTGCGTGCGCAGTGTCTGATAGTGGCCCATTGGTCTCTTCCTCAAAGACAGAGCAGTGTACACGCACGAGGCTATTGCCGTGTAGGCCCGAATTTCTCCGCGATACCCCGGCTGGCTGCAATCAGTCCATCCAGTGGCTGCAACTGCGGCAATTCCGCGCCAAGCCGCTCCAACTCTGCTATGGCAATCTCGGATGCGATGTTGCCAACCAAAGCATCCTGCGCGAAAGGACAGCCGCCAAGTCCGCCTATCGCCATATCAAAACGGCGGCAGCCTGCGCGGTACGCTGCGTTTACTTTGGATGCAACCTCATCCGGACGCGCATGCAGATGCACACCGATCTCAAGACTCTGACTGGCTGAGAGCACCGCACTGACCAGGCGCGCCACTTCCTCCGGAGTCGCCAGGCCAACGGTATCGGCAAGCGAAATCTGCTCGATGCCCATATCGCCCAGCAGATCGCATGCCGCGATGACCTCATCAATGCTCCAGTCATCGCCATAAGGGTTGCCAAAAGCCATCGAGATGTACGCGACCACACCCAGACCGGCCTTGAAAGCGGCCTGCCCGATTGTTTCCAGTGCGTCGAGCGCTTCTTCAGGAGTTTGCCCCTGATTGCGCTTCAGAAACTCCGGCGAGATCGAATACGGAAAACCAAGCGTGCTGACCGATTCCGTTGCTATCGCCCGCTGCGCGCCTTTCTCATTCACAACGATCCCGATAATCTCCACGTCCTCAGGCGCATCGAGAAATTCGAGCACCTGCTCGGAGTCGGCCATCTGCGGAATGGCTTTCGGCGAAACGAAGGAGACTGCATCAATATGCTTGAATCCGGCAGCAACGAGCGTACGCAGATAATCAGCCTTGACTTCAGCCGGAATGATCTTCGGCAGCCCCTGCCACGCGTCGCGCGGGCACTCGATCAGTTTGACGGCGTCGCTCATCAGAACTACTCAATCTACAGATGCGCGAGCGCAACGGCAATCCCGACGGCCCCGAAATGCGCAATGGCAGTTACCAGCAAAGCCGGAACCAGCCCCTTTGCGCGCAGAATCAGCGCCATCAACAGCCCATAGAGAGGAAACTGCAGATACATCATTCCCTGTGAGAGGGTGCTCGCTATCTCCGCCGGGAAGCCAAGCAAATGGGTCTGAACCAGCTGCACCCATGGATAAAGCATGCGCAGCGCATCCGGTCCGGCGAGCGCCATCACGCCGGCAGCACGCACCGTAAGCGGCGTGACCGCGATGCCCAGCACCAGCGGCCACCACGTAAGCCATCCGGCAGATGCGGCTTTCTTCTTTTTGCGTGTAGCGGGCTTGCGTTGCGTGGCGGTCGGACTCATGTTTCGAGCATACCGTTTGTGGTCACGCTAAATGGTGGAAACTCATCTTGTGCGAACCACAAAACGCACGGGCTTATGTCCTGAACCGTCATGGTACGATGCGCTATGCTCAGAAAATCTCTCCTGCTTGCCGCATCTGCGGCAGTGTGCCTCTCGCTACCTGCCCAATCTGTCCAGGACCGGCTGAAACAGCTGATGAATACCTCGACCGGCGCGTGGACCCAGGACCAGATCGCGACCATGCAGAAGCTGCGCGATGCCGCCATGCAGGACCCATATGCACTGACGGAACTGCGCCACCTGACCGACAACATCGGGCCACGACTGAGCGGTTCGCCTCAGGCTCAGAAAGCAGTGGATTACGTGGCTGCCGAGATGCGCGCCCTCGGCGCAGATGTAAAGCTGGAGAAGACCTCCGTTCCGCACTGGGTGCGCGGCGCGGAGACAGGCGAGCTGGTTTCCTGGCCGGGAATGGCCGAAGGCACGAAACAGAAGATTGTGTTGACCGCCCTCGGTTCCAGCGTGGCGACCAATCCGGATGGTCTGGTTGCAGATGTTGTTGTAGCCGACTCCTTCGACGCGCTGAAAAAACTCCCCGAAGGCGCGGTGAAGGGCAAAATCCTGCTCCTGAATCATCCCTTTGACAAGCGTCTTGCCGCTCAGGGTGATGGCTTGAATGCTTACGGACAGTCGGTCGTCTACCGAGGCGCCGGGCCGTCGGTTGCCGCATCTCTCGGCGCAGTTGCGGTCCTCGTACGGTCCGTAGGGGGAGCTGACTTTAGGCTGCCGCATACAGGAGCCACCGTTTACGCCGAAGGCCTGCCGAAAATTCCTGCCGCCGCAGTTACGGCTGAAGATGCGGATCTGCTTGCAAACCTCACGCAACAAGGCCCGGTGCGCATGCGGCTTGTCCTTACGCCGCAGCACCATCCGAACGTTGACAGCTACAACGTCATCGCAGACTGGAAGGGCTCCGAGCATCCGGAGCAGGTGGTCATCGTCTCCGGACATCTCGACTCCTGGGACCTCGGCACTGGAGCCATCGACGACGGCGCAGGCATCGTCGTCTCTATGCAGGCGATTCATCTCCTGCAGAAGCTGGGCATCCACCCGAAACGTACCGTCCGCTTCATCGCATGGATGGATGAAGAGCAAGGCGGCGAAGGTGCCGAGACTTATGCGAAGGAACATGCGGCTGACCTCGCCAATCACATCGGGGCGATTGAGTCCGATCTGGGCGCCGGTCATCCCATAGGGATTATGGCGGCAGGTAAGCCTGACCTTGCTGACTGGCTGCGCCCCGTCGGGCATGCGCTGGCTCCGATTGGCGCCGCCGCCGTCACTCCCAGCCCGGAGGCAGGCGAGGACATCGGCTTCCTCAAGGGTGTGCCCCAGTTTGCGCCGAACCAGGATAGTCGCTTCTACTTCAACTATCACCACACGGCGGCTGACACCTTCGACAAAGTTAACCCGCAGGAGCTGAACGAAAACGCAGCCGTGATGACAGTCCTGGCCTATGCCCTGGCCGATTCGGCAATACCGGCTCCGCGTTAACCTCTTAAGCGATGCTTGGGCTGAGCCTTCTTTTAGTCTTTGCGTTCTTTTCTATGCGCAGCTTCCAGGCTGTGGTGAGCGCGCCGCGCAGCGAGTCTTCATCCGCTCTGGCGAGGATGATGTGGGTCGCGCCCATGCGCCCCCACCCGCCTTTGACGGGCAGGAAGAGATCAGGGCGGTCCGCGATAAATGCCTGCTGCTGTTCTGGATTAAGCATGAGATTGCCATAGCCTTCACTATGAGAAGCCAGAGTGGCGAAAATCCTGCAGCCTACACGAAAATCAGGAGAACCCATATGCGAGCTCTCCTCCGCGCCTTCGAGGCTTAACGCGATCCGGCGAAAATCTGCGACAGTCATGGTTAAGATAAATAAACCCGATCAATCATAGTGATTCGCTCACCGTTATGGTATAGCTATGCTTCAGTAAACAGGGAAGCGCTGCCATGAATGCAAATCGACCTCCTGTTTCAGTAGTAGTAATAGCGTGTGTATATCTCGCGGTGGGCATTCTCGGATTTATCTTCCATTTTCGCGATCTGCGGCATCCTGACGGCATCTCAATTGAGATCACCGAGATAGTCGCAATTATTGCCGGAGCCTTCATGCTCCGAGCCAAAAACTGGGCGCGCTGGCTCGCGCTCGCATGGATGGCGTTCCATGTCGTGCTGAGTGCTTTCGGCGCATTTCGAGAACTCGCAATTCACTCGCTGATTCTCATTGTGATTGCCTGGTTTCTTTTTCGCTCTGACGCGAGGCGATATTTTCGCCCTGCCAAAATTGAACCGGCATAGACTCAGATGGCGTCAGCCGCTTCGAATCGAGGCTGAACTCAGGATCGCTCACTGTATAGGTTCGTTTCTAAGAAGGCATTGCGAAATTTTCCGCCAGGGTCATGCTGTTGCACCAGCGATTTGAAATCCGCCAGCTTTTCATATTTCCCTTCAAGCTGCTTTGGCGGAATAGTGAAGAGCTTGGCCCAGTGCGGGCGCGGTTCAAAAGGCGCAAGTTGCTTTTCGATAAGCGGCAGGAGAGCCTTGACTGCGGGCCACTCCGGCTTCCAGGTAAAGTGAATGGCCAGTGAGTCGCGCTGGTAAGCCATGCTCATCCAGAGATTGTCAGCTGCAATAGTACGCAACTCTGTGATGAAAAGATGCGGTGTGATTCGGTCGCGCAGCTTTTCGACAGCGAGAATGGCTTCATAGCCGCGCTCCCGCGGGACGAAGTACTCGGTCTGCAACTCGGCTCCGCTTGAGGGCGTGAAGTTCATGCGGAAATGCGGCATGCGCTCATACCATGGGCCGGGGATGCCTTGTTGCTCGGTGCAGGGCGTGGCGTCATGTCCGGCAATTGGGTGCAGCTTTTTGGTGGCGAGCGTTGCGCCATAGAAGAGGGATGGCATGTTGGCCGGTTCGCCGGGCTTAACAACGCTCTTGATCCAGACCTGCGTAGCGCGGTGGTTCTGCCAGTCGGTAAAGAGGCTGACGCTGTATCCGCTGCCGAAGATGGCGTCCAGATTGTGCTGAAGCTGATCGAAGGAAAGATTTTCGTAGACAATCTGCCGCATTTGGAATGTGGGCAGCAGGTTGAGGGTGACGCGCGTGACGATGCCAAGCGCTCCGAGCGCGACAACGGCACCGTTAAACATTTCGCTATCCTTAGCGCGGGAGAGCGTAGCGAGAGTGCCGTCGGCATTGACAAATTCGATGGCAGAAACAGCGGTGCTGAGATTACCGTTATGAATGCCGGAACCGTGAGTGGCAGTCGAGCAGGCACCGATGACCGTAACATGCGGCAACGAGGCCAGGTTATGCAACGCGTAGCCGTGGCTGTCGAGAAAAGGCGCAAGCTTTCCATAGCGAACACCTGCCCCAACCGTGACAGTACGCGCCTTGGCATCAATGGTCATCTCGTCCAGATGCTCAAGTGAGACCTGGTTCGCGTTACTGTCGGCGATAGCATTGAAAGAATGGCGCGCGCCAAGTGCTCGCAGCTTATCGCAGCCCTTGACTGTCTTCTGGACTTCCTCGACAGAAGCTGGTGTGTATAAGCGATTTGTCGAATACGTCAGATTGCCGGACCAGTTGGTGCGCGGTGCAGCCGGCTGAGTACTCTGAGCCTCGGCTGCATCTTGAGAAACAAATCGGGACAAGGTAGCTCCACTGATCAGTATGCCGGATGTTTTGAGAAAATCGCGCTTGTTCATTGGCAACGTTGTATCACGAAGGCGTGCCTATTGTGAGCCTGGAGATACTGTTGCGTCTACCAATGGATGTCACAAGGTTTCTCCTTTTGAATTCTGACTGCATGGAATAATCAATCGCTGCTGTCATCCTGAGCGCAGCGAAGGACCTGTTTTTCTTTCATCCCACCGCAAACCGGGTGGTCCCATTCAAGCCTTCTCGAGTGGGTAGTTCCACTGCGGGACACTACCTGCCCGCTGCGCATGAGAATGACAATCCCTGAAGGATAAAACGCTAAACTAAGTCTGCAGAATCCCCACATTAAACTTAGGCACATCCGGATTCAACGAAGCCGCTTCTAACGCCATCATCAGCGCCTCGCGCGTCTTTGCCGGATCAATAATGGCATCGACCCACAGACGCGCAGCGGCATAACGGCAGTCGGTCTGTTCTTCGTAGGTGGCTTTGATTGAGGCGAGCAGTTCGTCCTTCTCCTGCTCGCTCAATTTCTTCCCGCCGCGTTCAAGCTGGCGGATTTTGATTTCAACCAGAGTATTCGCAGCCGAAGCGCCGCTCATGACGGCATAACGGGCCGTCGGCCACGCGAAGATAAACCGTGGATCATAAGCCTTGCCGCACATGGCGTAATTGCCGGCGCCAAACGAGCCTCCGACGATAACGCTGATCTTCGGAACAGTAGAGTTCGAAACAGCTGTCACCATTTTGGCGCCGGCGCGAATGATGCCGCTCCACTCAGCATCTCGGCCTACCATGAAGCCGTTGACATCGTGCAGAAAGATCAGCGGAACGAGGTTTTGGTTGCAATCCATGATGAAGCGCGCGGCTTTCTCGGCGCTCTCGGAGTAGATGACGCCCCCGAATTCGACCCGCTTCTCGCCGGTGTGGCTGGTCTGCGGCTGCGGCGTCTTCTGGTTGGCAACAATGCCAATAGCCGTGCCGCCGATGCGAGCGTAGCCGCAGATGAGGGTGCGACCGTAGTCAGGGCGGTACTCGTCGAACTCGTTTCGGTCCACGATACGAGCAATCAGCTCATGCATGTCATAGCTGTTGGCTGCGCTTTTTTGAGGGTCGGGGTCGAGCAGGGAATAGAGATCACTGGCCGGGTACTTCGGCGAGTCTTTTTCGACATCGAATTTTGTGCGGCTGAATGGAGCTTGTGGGCGCTCGCCTATTTTTGCGACCAGTGAACGCAGGCGGGCAATGCAGAGGTGATCGTTCGGTTCCTTGAAGTCGACTGTGCCCGAGATTTCGGCGTGCATGGTTGCGCCGCCCAGTTCTTCTGCCGAATATTTCTGTCCGATCGCCGCCTGCACCAGCGCAGGTCCGGCCAAAAAAAGTCCGCTGCCTTCTGTCATAAGGACGTGGTCCGTCATGACCGGAAGATACGCTCCGCCGGCGACGCACATCCCCATAATCGCTGTGATCTGCGGAATGCCCATCGCGGACATGACAGCGTTGTTACGGAAGATGCGCCCGAAATCGTCCTGGTCAGGGAAGACATCTTCCTGCAACGGCAAAAAGACTCCGGCCGAGTCGACCAGATAGAGCGTGGGGATGTGGTTCTCCATCGCAATAGTCTGGGCGCGGATGACTTTCTTGGCGGTCATGGGGAAGAAGGCCCCGGCTTTGACCGTCGCGTCGTTGGCGATGATCATGCAGAGCTTTCCCGCAACACGCCCGAGGCCCGTGACAACACCTGCGGACGGCGCGCCCCCCCATTCTTCGTACATGTTGAAGGCTGCGAAAAGTGCGAGTTCGAAGAGCTCTGTGCCGGGGTCGAGAAGCAACGCGATGCGCTCGCGCGCTGTGAGGCGCTTCTTGGCGTGTTGAGCCTCGATGGCCTTCGCACCGCCGCCTTCGCGGATTTCCGCTTCCTGATCATGAATGCTGGCGACGAGAGCCATCATGCCCATCGCATGATTGCGCGCACGGTGATTGTTAGGGTCAAGTTTCGAGGCCAGGGTGTTGTTCAGTTTTTGTTCGGAAGTGCTCATAGCAAACTGGCAAGAATAGCAGGTTTTAGCGCTTCATATATGTCAAAGCTACTTTGTAAAGATTGCTTTCGGACACATCGCATGCACGCCCACCTTGCCATCAACCAGCTGCGTGATGTCCACATCCACGGCAACGCTGGTAAGCGCGTAAGCTTCATCGCGAGTGAGGTGCTTTTCGCTCACAAGAAAGCCGATCATATTTCGGACAGCCATCTCGGTCGCCGCTTTCAGATCTTCATGAAAGCCCATCGCAATGTAGTGGGTCGGCGTTTCGGCGCGCGGCCAGAGCAGGTTCTGGTCTTTATGCACGATGAACTGGAACGTTCCTGTAAGGAAGGTTTCCATGGCGGTGATATCGACTTCGCCGTTGCCTTGTCCGGCGTGCCCATCGCCAACTTCAAAAAGCGCCCCTTTGGCGTGGACGGGAATGTAGAGAGTGGTCCCTGCGACCAGCTCCTTGTTGTCCATGTTGCCCGCGTGCATCCATGGCGGAGCGCTGTTGTAGCGGCCTGCTGATTCAGGCGGCGCTACTCCCATGCTGCCGAAGAAGGGATGCAGGGGGATTTCGATTCCGGGTGCGAAGTGCGCGATCATCTTTTCGCGGTCGAGCGGGATGACGCGGTTCCTGCCATAGGGGAAGTCGTCGGGCAGGAATCCGCGGCCTGTTCCAAAGGAGTTCACCGCAAACGACGTGTTGAGTTCCGTCTTGAGAATGCGGACTTCGAGCACGTCTCCCGGCTCGGCTTCTTCAATGGCAATCGGTCCGGTAAGGATGTGCCCTCCGGGCCCTTTGTCGGTGATCTTCTCGTGCACATCGCGGTAGAACTGCGGAATGTCGGCAGGCTTAATGCCAAGCTGTTCAAGGCGTTCCGGAGGCGGGCAGGCACAGGAGGTTTCGACGCGCACCGTATCCCCTGAGTGGATGGTGAGAACAGGCTTGGCTTTCGCCGAATAATACCCCCAGACAACAGTCTCCGGGCTGGCTTTGAGCGTGTAGTCAGCTCCATAGCAGGCCGGAGACAGCATGAGACTGAAGCAGACAAGCAGCAATGGGCGCGTGGGCATGCGCCATCCTAGCACGGCTGCACAGAAGTAGATGGCCCCATGAGATCGTTCAGGAGTTGGCCTGCGCTCCCGCCAGGCCCAGCGCATCTGCATTCTTCTGCATGGCGGCAATGCAGAAAGCGATATGCTCATCCAGAGGAACGCCCAATTCTTCAGCGCCTTTGATGATGTCGTCGCGGTTCACGCCTTTGGCGAATGCTTTGTCCTTCATCTTTTTGCGCACGCCGGCGACTTCGACATCGTGAATGGATTTTGTCGGCTTTACCAGCGAGCACGCAGTCAGGAATCCGGCAAGCTCATCACAGGCGAAGAGCGCTTTGGCGAGATGAGTTTCACGCGCCACCCCGGAGTATTCGGCATGGCCGAGAATTGCAGTCCGGATCGCCTCCGGCCACCCCTGATCGGTGAGGATTTTGTTGCCGACGAAGGGATGCTCTTCCAGCGACGGGTGTTTTTCATAATCGAAATCGTGCAGCAGGCCGGTAATCGAATACAGTTCAACAAATTGCTCCCTCGCCTCGCCGGAGAGTCCCTGCGCGTCAGCTTCGCGCTCGCCGTAAGCGCTTACGCATGTCTCTACTGCAAGCGCATGTTTCAATAGGCTGGCAGATTGTGTGTATTCGTTCAGCAAAGACCATGCGCGCTCGCGTGAGTAACCATTCTGGTTCGACATAGCTTCGTCCTTTTTCGGGTTTCTTACGATTATTTCCGAGTTTTTTTGGCCTGAATCACAATTTTCACTTGACAACAAAGGTACCTTCACTGCATCGTAAATGAGAGTTGGCAAGATTCCGGCATTACAATGCCGCCATTTTTGCTTAACCCGGACGCCCTGCTCTGGCCTCCGTAAAACAGATTATGGCAACAACCCTGGCAACCGTTGAGGCACGCGAGGTACTCCGTTGCGAACATTGCAGTCTCGTGCAGTTCCGCACGTCGAACTCACTCTGCAGGCGCTGCCACAAGCCCCTCGAAATTGAAGAGCCGGAACCACTCGTCCCGGAACTGGTAACGGAAACCAACCCGTCCGCATCAGGCGAATCGGGCCTGGATGTCGCCGGAGCGGTCCGTGAGATTCGCCGCGGTCGCCGTCTGAGCCAGCGGCAGCTTGCAGGACGCATGCAGGTGCCGCGCACTTACATCTCGAAAATCGAAAATGGCAAGGCCGTTCCCACGCTATCTTCGCTGGAGCGCCTCGCCGCTGCGCTGGAAGTCGATATCTGCGCTCTGTTGCGCGATGCGCGCAGCCGCAGGCATGAGGAAGCAGCAGCGCTTCTGGCCGATCCGTTCCTCAGGGAAATTGCGCCGTATGTGGGCTGTATGGACGCTTATCAGCGGTCAATTTTCATGAACCAGATACGGGACATGGCAATGGGGCGGCGGCGACTCGCTTAAGCCCTTTTGCTGCCTCAGATTGCTGCTCTTAATTTGAGGGAAACTCCGACAGGAGAACCGTGTTCTTACTGATGTAAGGCGACGTTGCCGGTATGGAATGTCGTAAGGTGAGAAGAAATGATCTCCAGATCGGCGTTTGAGGCAAAAAAGACGTGCGTTTTTACATTTAAAAGCCAAATAACGCGGTTTTTTGCAGCCGCAATGCTCGTAATTGGGCTATTTTTTGCCGGCAGCGGAAAGCTGCTGGCGCAGGACGTCCCCCCGCCTCCGCCGGACCAGGACCAACAGCAGGATAGCCAGCAGCTCCCGCAATATGGCAGCCAGCTTCCACAGGACAATACCCAGGCCCCGCCCGACCAGCAACAGCAACAAGAACAAGCACCTGCGCCGCAAGGGCAGCCTCTCACGTCAGACCAACTGGATCAGCTCGTAGCCCCCATCGCGCTGTATCCGGATGCTCTGGTTGCGCAGATTCTTGCTGCCTCCACCTATCCCACGCAGGTCGTCGAGGCAGATCGTTGGGTGCAGGGGCAGGGCAATGCTTCTGCTGATCAGATCGCTGCTGCTGCAAACAGCCAACCGTGGGACCCCAGCGTGAAGGCTCTTACCGCGTTTCCGTCTGTGTTATCGCAGATGGACCGCAATATGCAGTGGACGACAGACCTCGGCAACGCCTACTACAACCAGCCGCAGGATGTAATGGATGCGGTCCAGCGGATGCGGCAGCGCGCGCAGCAAGCGGGTACCCTGCAATCAACACAGCAGCAGACTGTCAGTGAAGACGATGGTGATATCGACATTGCTCCGGCGAATCCGGAAGTAGTCTACGTCCCGGTCTACAACCCGTGGGTCGTCTATGGCCCTCCGATAGTTGCATTTCCCGGCTATTACTACTATCCGCCTCCGGGAGTTTTTGTCGGCATCGGTTTCGGCTTCCGTATTGGCTTCGGCTGGGGTATTCCAATCCGTCCGTGGGCTCCTTGGGGTTGGGGATGGCATAGCTGGGGCTGTGGCTGGCATAACCGGGTCGTAGTCTATAACCGGACGACTTACATTACACGCAGTACGACCGTCATCAATCGTGGATTCAACCGTCCGGGCGCGCCGCCGGTGCAGCTGGCGGGCCAGCGCGGGTCGTTCATGAACCGTCCGGCCTTTGCCGGATATGCAAGCCGCGTGGCATCTGGAGCGCGTCCTGCTCCGGTGAACGGATTTGCCAATCGCCCGGGCTACAACGCTGGAAACTTCAATAACCGGCCGGTTATACAGCCGGGAATGAACAATCATGTTCAGCAACCGGTCTACAGCCGTCCTGCGCCGGCAAATGGCTATATGAACGGCAATCGTCCGGCTCCTGTTACACCCGGCAATATGCCGCGGCCAACATACCAGTCGCCACAGATGCCGGCATATAACCGTCCGGCTCCGGGCATGCCAACATACCGGCCTTCGGCTCCCCAGAATTACAGCAGACCTACGCCTCCGGCCTACCATGCCCCATCTATGCAGAATTACAGCCGTCCCAGCGCGCCGAGCCGTCCAGCGCCTGCTCCGCACATGCAGGCTGCTCCTCATTATTCGGTCCCCCATGGAGGAGGCGGTGAAGGTGGAGGGAGCCGTCACCGCTGATTCATCCACGAGCACTACAATGGGCCGTGGTCAATGCGCAATTGCGATGGCCACGGCCCTGTGCTACGGTCGGATGAGAGGATTCTGTTGAGCCGTATTCATGAATTACCGTCGGAAGAGCTGGCCATCTACCGCAGGCTCAATCCGGAGCGCCTTCCAAAACATGTCGCCATCATCATGGACGGCAATGGGCGCTGGGCTGGAAAGCGCAGCCTGAAGCGCTTTTTAGGCCATCAGCAGGGCGCTGAAGCGGTGCATTTCGTCGTGGAAACGGCATCACGCATTGACCTGCCGTGGCTCACTTTGTACGCCTTTTCGCTGGAAAACAACCTGCGTCGTCCCAGAACGGAAATTAATTTCCTGATGCGCCTGCTCAGCACATACCTGACCAATAATGTGCAGCGCATGAACGACAACAATGTGCGCATCCAGTACATCGGACGTACGCATGAGCTGCCGAACGAGGTGCAGGAGCGCATGCAGTGGGCCTCGGAAGCTACCCGGCAAAATACCGGCACCACACTAACCCTGGCGCTGAATTATGGAGCGCGCTCAGAGCTGGTCGATGCCTTTAAGCGGCTGCATACAGAAATTCAACAGAAGCACATCCGTCTCGATGATCTGACTGAACAGGATATCCAGCGGCATCTATACACAGCCCATATGCCTGATCCTGATCTGCTGATCCGTACTTCAGGCGAGATGAGAATCTCTAATTACCTGCTGTGGCAGATTGCCTACACAGAAATCTATGTCACCAACCGCTTATGGCCCGATTTCCGTGGAGTGCACATGCTGGAAGCCATCGAAGATTTCCAGCGCCGCGAGCGGCGGTATGGTGGTCTTTCTGATGGTTCGGAATCGGACGATGTGGCGTCGTTACCGGCTAATCAGCTCGTGAACAGTTAATTCGGCCTCCGGAATTTCAGCATCCATAAGATTCTCTGATAGTTGTTCCCTGACGCCGGAATCCAGGCTCCTCATTCTTTAACTACGATGAGTCTTGTCGATCTTCGTCAGATCAGTCAGAGAAGAGATCAGCTTAAGCTTCGTTATTGCGGTGTTCCAACAGGTACCCTTTGCGGAGCATCGAGGCTTACGCGTGCCACCTCTGTTTTTATCTTCAAATCAACTAAATCCTGTTTTGCCTTCACCGGAACAGTAAAGCCCAGCTCATACTGGTTTTCGAGCCGTTTGTTCAAGTCCTCCAGAAATGGCTGAAAGGAAACCGGATTGCTCATCCCTTGCCAATAGAGCTTGCCTCCGGTGGCTTGGGCTACCTGTGTCAACAGGCTTTGCCCGGCATTGGTTTCATAGAGACTGCGGTCAAGTCGTCCCGTATCACGAAAATAAATCGAGTGGACTATGAGCCCGGCTTTCTGCGAGTCCTGAATGGCTGCCAGCAAATATGGGTCCTGCGGATCATAACGGGGATTGTAGCGATCGACACCATCCGTTACCATCAGCACCTCGCGGCGGTTCTTCGGGTCCTGAGACGGCCAATGCTTTGCCAGGTCAGAGAGGCAGAAATAGGGACTTGCGCTTGTGCCCGGAACGCCATTGGTAACGCGGATCGCCTTGGCCGCGAGCGCATGATCTGAGGTCAGGTTTTGCGCGAAAACAGCGCGCCCGTTCTGCATATAGGCGACGCCAACCAGCGCTGTCGGCGGCATAGATTGGATAAACTTCGCCAAGTCGTTGAATTGCAATCCCAGGCTCGAATGGGCCGATTCGTCAATCAAAACAACAAATTCAAGTCCCCCGCGATCACCGCGCAGAGGCTGCCACTGCGTAATAGCGCTCTCCTTGCCATTGGCCCACACCTTTAGATTTTGCTGCTGCAAATCCGGCATCTCGCCGCCCTTGGAAAGCACCGTAACGACTGTCTGCGCGGAAACTGTGTCGCCTTTCTGCGCGGCCAATGGCAAAGCGCATAACACGATACCTGCGGCCAACGCCTTCAACTTCATCATTTCCTGCTCCTTACTAATTAGACGCTGGCGGAAGGTTATTCGACGCCCGCGCGCGATGACCGTGTATTCTGCCCAACAGGGTCTCGTACGTACGATGAAACGTGTTCTCACTGCAGTTATTCTTGTGCCTCTTGTTCTGGTACTTGTTTTCAAGGCTCCTTTCTGGCTGATTACGCTCGCATCAGCAGCGGTTGCTGCTCTGGCAACCTGGGAATTTCTGGTGCTCGCTGACGCATCCGGAGCAAAAACTCCACGGATCGCCGTCCTGATCGGCATTGCAGTTCTTTTTGCCTGTATATTTTTTCGCCCCGAATACGCAACACCACTCCTCGGTTTGCTGACCTTTGTCTTTTTTATCTTCTGCGCCTTTCGCTCACCCTTGCCGCGCGTGCTGCCCGATACCGCATATGCAACTTTCGGACTGCTCTATGTTGGCCTTTCGCTGACCGCAATCCCGCTGCTCAGTGCTCAGGAGAACGGCTCATCCCTGCTGGTCTTTTTGTTCTTCGTCGTGTGGACGGGAGATATTGTTGCGCTCTATGTGGGTCGTGCCTTTGGCCGGAGAAAGCTAGCTCCTTCCATCAGCCCGAACAAGACATGGGAGGGCAGCGCGGGTTCCATTTTGGGCAGCCTGCTTATCGCCCTGCTGCTGGTTTTTCTGGGAGAAATACTCACGCGGCATGGCTTTGACTGGATCACGTATCCCGGTCCTGTCTGGCACTGGCTGGGACTGGCTGTCCTGCTGAATGTGGCGGCTCAGGTCGGCGATCTGATCGAATCGGCCATCAAGCGCGGCGCCGGCGTCAAAGATTCCGGCACATTGCTTCCCGGACATGGCGGTATTCTCGACCGCATTGACGCATTGCTGCTGGCTGCTCCGGTATTGTGGTGGGCGCAACTGGCACAGCAATGGTTTTAAAATCAACGTGAGAATGCAATATGGCAGTAGTTGAATTTCGATAACCGTCATTCTGACGATCGAAGCGAGGAAGAATCCCCAGGACGATGGATCGATAAATGATTGAAGGAGCACGAATCACATTTTGAAGCAGATCGCCATTCTCGGCTCGACCGGCTCGATTGGGCAAAGCACCCTCAGTATCATTGAAAGCTTTCCGGAGCGATTCGCCGTCGCCTCTCTCGCTGTCGGCAGGAACATAGATGCGGCATTCGAGCAATGTGTGCGCTGGCGCCCGCGCATGGTGTCCATGGCTACAGAAGAACTGGCATCGGCTCTTACCCAGCGCCTGAAAACGGCTGGGATACCCGGAATCGAAGTATTTTACGGCGTAGAGGGCACGGTGCGCGTTGCCACTCTGCCCGAAGTGAATTTCGTAGTTTCGGCAATCGTCGGCGTGGCCGGACTCGAAGCCACGTATGCGGCCGTTGAGGCAGGGAAGGCAGTAGGTCTTGCAAATAAAGAAGCAATGGTTGCTGCCGGAGAAATCCTGACGGCAGCAGCCCGTGCAAAGAACGTGCCGCTGCTGCCGATAGACTCAGAACATAATGCCGTTCACCAGTGCATGCGCGCCGGAACAAAGCAGGAAATCCGGCGTATCTGGCTCACGGCTTCAGGAGGCCCATTTCGTAAGCTGCCTTTGAGCGAATTCGAATCCATTACCGTCGAGCAGGCTCTCAAGCACCCCACCTGGGTCATGGGTCGACGTATCACCATCGATTCAGCGACCATGCTCAATAAAGGCCTGGAAATTATTGAAGCCTGCCGTCTCTTCGATCTACCCCCATCAGCCATTAAGGTCAGTGTCCACCCACAATCGACTGTCCACTCGCTGGTGGAATACATTGACGGCAGTATTCTGGCGCAAATCTCCGTTACCGATATGCGCCTGCCGATTTTGTATGCCATGAGCTACCCGGAACGAGTTGAGTCCGATTTGACCTTCGACATGGCAGCTCTCGGCCAGCTCAATTTTGAGCCTCCGGACTTCGCCCGTTTCCCTTGTCTTCGCCTGGCCTATGAAGCGGCAGAGAAGGGAGGCGCTCATTGCATTGCACTTAATTCCGCAGATGAAATTGCCGTGGAAGCCTTTCTTGAAAGACGCATCCCATTTACGGGGATAGCGCGTACAATAGAGTTAGTATTGCAGGCTACCCCCGAGAGCCATCCTGGGACCATTCGTGAAGTACTTGCCTGCGACCGGCAAGCGCGTGATATGGCTCGGGAGGTTCTAGCCAGGGCTGGACGCGAAGTACTCGCGCCTTGGTCCTGACGCCCGCTGATTAGGTTTCTTTAGACAAACATGCCTTTTGCTCTAACCGCTATTCTCTCCATGCTCATTGTGCTCGGCATCATGGTGCTGGTGCACGAGCTGGGCCACTTTGCTGTGGCCAAGTTCTTCAAAGTTCGTGTTGAGGTATTTTCCATTGGGTTTGGAACGCGCCTCTTCGGCTTCCGCCGTGGCGATACCGATTACCGCGTGAGCCTGCTGCCTCTTGGCGGGTACGTCAAAATGGCTGGCGAAAACCCGACCGAGGAGCGCACCGGCGACCCCGGCGAGTTTGCCTCCCATCCGCGCTGGCAGCGTGTTCTCATCGGGCTGGCAGGCCCGGTGGCCAATTTCCTGCTTGCCTTCGTGCTCATGACCGGCTACTACATGATGCATAACGAAGTAGAGCAGTATCTCTCAGGCCCGGCCGTGGTTGACTTCGTTCCGCAGAACTCCGCCGCTGCCCATGCGGGAATCCAGGCCGGCGACCGCATCATTCAGTTCGATAAAGACCACAACCCCACGTGGGAAAAAGTCCGCATCCGCTCGGTTCTCGATGCCAA
>Ga0070740_10001314_pt1 | contig 35558 bp, 32 predicted proteins | sample Coa_R2_FD_67286 | JGI IMG/M metagenome (GOLD analysis project Ga0070740, IMG submission 67286) | Surface soil microbial communities from Centralia Pennsylvania, which are recovering from an underground coalmine fire - Coalmine... | ecosystem: Environmental > Terrestrial > Soil > Unclassified ... | reverse complement strand
GCACGCGGCGTCGAGCCCCTGCCGCGCTTCGCTCGCGACGAGTTGGCCCGCTGGTTCGAATCATCGTGAGCGCAGGGATAGTTAGTCGAATACCTCGGCCACGGGGTAGGTGAAACCCGGCAACACGATGCCCCCGTCAAGTGTGTCACCGACGCGCAAGGTGCGAACGGGCCGCTGCATGTTCGCGGGTTCCCAAACGTCGATCTCGCGGCGCCTCGGCCAGACGATCCAGACGAGCTGTGTCCCGGCCGCGAGGTAATATTGAGCCTTTCTGCGCATGCCCGGGCGATATTGGTGGGGAGACGCCACCTCAACCGCCAGATCAGGAGCGCCGGAGGCAATCTTGTCGTAGTCCGGCGAGGTCGGTGGCGGGAGGCGCGATGACCGCATGAAGCCCACATCCGGCGTCAGTGCCGTGGCCGGCGCCAGTCGATAGCCCCCCTGTTCGCCCGTCACCACCCCAAGGCGCCGAGGACGCACATAGGCAACAAGCGCCGCGGCGAGGATGCAGCCAATGCTGGTCGCCCGGATGCCGCTTGGGGGCATGCGTACGAGTCTCCCTTCGACCAGTTCATATTGCCAGTCATCATCCGGAAGCGCGAGTAGGTCGTCAATGGTCATGAGACCTATGTGCGGAACAACCTCTGCCCACGGAGCCAGAGGCTCCGGTGGCAGCGCGTATGCTGCAGCCATGTCTTCACCACGCTCTAGCGCTGCTATCGGCGGGATAGGTGCCCTAACAGTACTTATAGCACAAATGCGTAACGGCCTACGGATTCGACGGTACGGGGAAGGCCGCGATGTCGCGCAGGGCGCGTTCGATTTCCTCTCGCGGCAACTCGTAGTCTTCCAGCTTGCCGGCGAAGTAGGCATCGTAGGCGGCCATATCGAAGTTGCCGTGACCGCAGAGGTTGAACAGGATCGTCTCCTCCTTGCCCTCTTCCTTGCAGCGCAGCGCTTCGTCGATGGTCGCCTTGATGGCGTGCGACGGTTCCGGAGCCGGGATGATGGCCTCGCTGCGGGCAAAAGTGACCGCGGCGCCGAAGACATCCAACTGCGGATAGGCGCGCGCCTCGATTAGCCCATCGTTGTATAACTGGCTGATGATCGGGCTCATGCCGTGGTAACGCAGGCCGCCGGCGTGGATGCCGGCCGGCACGAAGTTGTGGCCAAGGGTGTGCATCGGCATCAACGGCGCCATGCCGGCCGTATCGCCGAAATCGTAGGCGAAGACGCCGCGCGTCAGCGAGGGGCAGGCGGCCGGCTCGACGGCAATGATGCGGACATCCTTGCCGCCGATCTTGTCGCGCACGAACGGCAGGGCCAGACCGGCAAAGTTGCTGCCGCCACCTATGCAGCCGATCACCACGTCCGGGTAGACGCCCAGCTTCTTCAGGGCAGCCTGCGCCTCCTGGCCGATCACCGTCTGATGCAGCAGCACGTGATTCAGCACCGAGCCCAGCGAGTAATTGGTGTCCTCGCGCGTCGCCGCGTCCTCCACGGCTTCCGAGATGGCAATGCCGAGCGAACCCAGTGAGTCGGGATGCTCCGCGCGCACGCGGCGCCCGAACTGTGTATCCTCACTCGGGCTTGGCACCACCGTGGCGCCCCAGGTCTGCATCATGGAGCGGCGATACGGCTTCTGCTCGTAGCTGATGCGCACCATGTACACCTTGCACTCCAGGCCGAAGATGCCACAGGCCAGGGCCAGGGCGCTACCCCACTGCCCGGCGCCGGTCTCGGTGCTCAGGCGCTTGACGCCGGCCTTGCTGGCGTAATAGGCCTGGGCCACGGCGGTGTTGGGCTTATGGCTGCCGGCGGGGCTGACGCCTTCGTATTTGTAGTAGATGCGGGCAGGGGTACCCAGGGCCTCCTCGAGGCGGTGTGCGCGGTACAACGGCGTCGGGCGCCACAGCGAATAGACCTCACGTACCTCGTCCGGGATGGGGATGTACTGGTCGCTGCTGACCTCCTGCAGGATCAGGTCCATACAGAAGAGGGGCGCCAGATCCTGAGGCCCGACCGGCTGGTGTGTCGCCGGGTGCAGGGGAGGCTGGGGCTTATGCGGCATGTCGGCCACGACGTTGTACCAATGCGACGGGATCTCCGATTCGTCCAGAACGACCTTGGTTGCCATCTCATTCTCCGATTCCACACTGGCTGGCCATGCACCTATGCATGGGGCAGGCTCAGTATAATCGCTGCGCCGCCCGGCCGGCAGACTCCGGCGCCCGCCGGGCTTAGCGGTAACAAAATCTCACCGGCATGCGCAGCTCGTCCTTGACGATGATAGAACTAATGTTCTATATTGATGGCGAAGTGAGTTGGGCTCTCGGTGAGGCTGCGGCGGTGAGGTGGTCGGGAATGGCGATGATGCGGCGTGAAGTACCAAGCGGCCTGGTGCGCATGGGGCCGAAGCGCCGCACCGGTCGCCTGGCGCCGGCGGTAACTACCGCCGGACTGGTGGCGGTGGCCGTGTTCGTGGCCTTCCAGTTGGCATCAACGGTGGCGCTGTGGGTCCAGATCAAAGTCGGCGACTTGCAATACGGCTATCCGCGTTCGGTGCAACTGGAGGGTTATCTCGGTTTTCACGAGACGACCGGCCGGCCGTCACACTTCGTGGCCATCAACTTGCATCGCCAGGTGCTGGTGGTCTACATGCCCGGCGACGATCCGTTTCACCCGACAGTATTGCGCGGACCCTACCTGACCGGAGCGAACTCGCAGTACGATCCTGTCACGCTCCGACTAGTCGACGTGAACGGCGACGGTTATCCGGACGTGGTAGCAAGCGTCGACGGGCGTCAGGTGGCCTGGATCGGCGACCCACGCGCGGGCCGCCCGCGAGCACCTTTGCCCGGCGAGCATCTGGCTCTGGACCAACCGTCCACGCAAGCACCGTAACCGGAGCGCGTATATTCTTGCGGCGACCTTGCCCTTTCGTCTACTTCCCTCGCCCATGGCCCCTCCGACTGGCTGCGGAGGGGCCTTCCCCATGACGTCGCCCTTGGCGGTAGCGGTGTATAACCGTATATAATTGCGCTGACCGGTGCCGTGATCCCCGGCGCGCACCCGTGTCGAGCGGCCTACACACTGTTACCGAGCGGAGCGACATGACGAGCGGCGGGCGCCTACTGGAAGTGGAGGGGCTGCGCACGGTTTTTCGCAGCACCCGCGGCCCGGTCATGGCCGTCAACGGCATCAGCTTCCATATCGATGCCGGCGAGACGCTGGGGGTGGTGGGCGAGTCCGGTTGCGGCAAGAGCGTGACGGCCCTTTCGCTAATGCGCTTGATCCCGGACCCGCCCGGCCGCATCGTGGGCGGGTCCATCCGTTTCAAGGGGCAGGAGATACTGGCCCTGGGCAATCGCGCCCTGCGCGACCTGCGTGGCAAAGAAATCGCCATGATCTTCCAGGACCCTATGACCTCTTTGAATCCCATGCTGCGCGTCGAGCGGCAGATGACCGAAGGGATTCAACTCCACCTCGGCAAGAACAAGGCCGAGGCCCGCGCCCACGCCATCGAGATGTTGCGCCGCGTCGGCATCCCTGCCGCCGAGCGCAGGATCAGGGACTATCCGCACCAGTTCAGCGGCGGCATGCGCCAGCGGGTGGTGATCGCCATTGCGCTCTCCTGCAACCCGTCGTTGATCCTGGCCGATGAGCCGACCACGGCCCTCGACGTGACCATCCAGGCCCAGATCCTGGAACTGTTGCGCGAGACGACGCGGGCCAGCGGGGCCGCCGTGATGCTGATCACCCATGACCTCGGCGTGGTCGCGGGCATGTGCGAGCGCATCATCGTCATGTACGCGGGCTCGATCATGGAGGAAGCGTCGCGGCGCGAGATCTTCTACAACCCACGGCACCCCTACACAATTGGCCTGCTCAAGTCGGTGCCGCGCCTGGACCGCCCCCGCGAGCAGAAGCTGCCGCAGATCGAGGGCATCCCGCCCGACCTGGCGCGCGTCCCGGCGGGTTGCCCCTTCCACACGCGTTGCCGCTTCGTGACCGATCTGTGCCGGCAGGTCACACCGCAGTTGCGAGAGGTGCAGCCGGGACACCGGGTGGCCTGCCACTACGATGTCACGCGCGAGGAGGCGGCCTGAGGTGGAAATAGCGCCCTCATCCGTACCGCGCGGCGCGCCGTTGATCAGCGTGCGCGATCTGCGCACCTACTTCACGATCGGTTCGGGCGGGCTGTTCGGGGTGCAGGCGGTGGTCAAGGCCGTCGACGGCCTGAGCTTCGATATCTACAAGGGCGAGACGCTGGGTCTTGTCGGCGAATCGGGCTGCGGCAAGAGTACCACGGGCCGTACCATCCTGCAACTCATCCGTGCCACCTCGGGTCAGGTGCTCTACGACGGGCGCGACCTGTGCCGTCTCGGAGACGGCGAGATGCGGCGCATGCGCCGCCGGCTGCAAATCATCTTCCAGGACCCGTACGCCTCGTTGAGCAGTCGCATGCGCGTCGAGACGATCATCGGCGATGCCCTGGCCATCCACGGGCTGGCTAGCGGCCGGGAGCGCCGCGCCATGGTACGCAACCTGCTGCAAACCGTGGGGCTCGACCCGGCCTATGCGCAGCGCTATCCCCACGAATTCTCCGGCGGCCAGCGCCAGCGCATCGGCATCGCCCGCGCCTTGGCGGTGAAGCCCGAGTTCATCGTCTGCGACGAGCCTATCTCGGCCCTGGACGTGTCGGTGCGCGCGCAGATCATCAACTTGCTGGAGCAGTTACAGGAAGAATTCGGGCTGACCTACCTGTTTATCGCCCACGACCTGTCCGTGGTACGCCATATCTGCACGCGCGTTGCCGTGATGTATCTGGGCAAGTTCATGGAGCTGGCGACCAATCCGGCCCTGTACGACGACCCGCTGCACCCCTATACCAGGTCGCTCATCTCCGCCGTGCCGGTGCCGGACCCGGATCTGGAGGATTCGCGCCGGCGCATCATCCTGATGGGCGATGTGCCGACGCCGGTCAACCCGCCATCCGGCTGCGTGTTTCACACGCGCTGCCCGATTGCCCGCGAGCGCTGTGCGCGCGAGGTGCCGGAGTGGCGCGAGTTCAGGCCGAGCCACTGGGTGGCCTGCCACTACGCCGGCGAGCCGATCGCGCAAGCCTGAGACGACTGACGGGAGAGAATCGATGGATCAGCAAGTCGCCACGCCGTTACAAAATCTTGGCGCCGAGCACGGCGAGGTGGTGGAGCTCGACCGCGGCGTCTGGCGCCGGGCGCTGGCCAGCCTACGCCGCGACAAGCCCGCGCTTTTCGGCGCGGTGGTGGTGCTGGCATTCGTGCTGGTGGCCGTCTTCGCGCCGGCCTTGGCCCCGCACGACCCGGCCTATCAGTTCCCGGATGGCCTGACCAACAACGGGACGCCACTGCCGCCGGGCGGGCGCTTTTTGCTGGGCACCGACGACCTGGGGCGCGATCTCCTCAGCCGCCTGATCTACGGCGCACAGGTCTCACTCACCATCGGCGTGCTGGCCAACCTCCTGGCCGTGGTGATCGGCGTGGCCGTTGGGTCGATCTCCGCCTATGCCGGCGGCTGGGTCGACATGGTCCTGATGCGCATCACCGACATCATGATGGCCTTTCCGGTGCTGCTGTTCGCCATCGCCCTGATCGCCATCACCGGACCCAGCCTGACCAACGTCATCCTGGTGATCGCCATCCTCTACTGGACGACCACGGCACGCGTCATCCACGGTATGGTGCTCTCGCTCAAAGAGCGGGAGTTCGTGGAGGCGGCGCGCGCACTCGGCGCCGGCGGCCCGCGCATCTTGCTACTGTACATCCTGCCGCACCTGGTCTCGGTGATCATCGTCTACACCACGCTGGGGGTGGCGTCAACCGTGCTGGTGGAGGCGTCGTTGAGCTACGTGGGGATCAGCGTGCCGCTGCCGACTCCCACCTGGGGCAACATCATCAACGAGGCGCAGTCGTACTACCATTCCGATCCCTGGATGATGATCTTCCCCGGCCTGGCCATCCTGGTGACCGTGCTGGGCTTCAATCTGCTGGGCGATTGGCTGCGGGACACGCTCGACCCGGTGCAGAGCAACGCGCGCTAATGCAGGATCGGAAGCTGGACCGTGCAATGCGGCCCTGGGACCGCCGCACTCCTCGTGCATAATGTAGGTCAAGACGCCGGGCCGCTCCGCGATGGCTGCCAGGTCACGTCCGCTATGCCGCTTTGCTGATTGGCGTAGCGGGCCAGCACGAAGAGCAGGTCGGAGAGCCGGTTGAGGTAGCGCAGCGCCTCCGGCCGCACCGTATCGGCGCGGGCCAGGGCCACGGTGCAGCGCTCGGCGCGGCGGCAGACCGCGCGGGCCACGTGCAGCGCCGCCGCCGCGGGCGTGCCGCCCGGCAAAATGAAGTTCTTGAGCGGCGGCAGCGACTCCTCCAGGCGGTCGATCTCGGCTTCGAGGGCCGTGATGCGCTCGTCGATTGTCAGGGGAATGCGCGCGCCCAGCGCGGTCTCCAGCCGCGCCGGCGGTGTAGCCAGCTCCGACCCCAGGTCGAACAACTCGTTCTGCAGGCGTGCCAGCAGCGGGTCGAGCGTTGAAGAGGCGGGCAGGGCTGCTCGCGCCAGGCCCAGGGCGCAGTTCAGCTCGTCGACCGTCCCGTACGCCTCCACCCGCGCGTCGTCCTTGGGCACGCGGGCCCCGCCGAACAGGCCCGTCTCGCCGGCATCGCCGGTCCTGGTGTAGATCTTCACTGATCGTCGTCCTGAATCAACGGCAGATCGTGGACCTCGGGCACGGGAGGAAGCCCTTCCATACGTCGCAGGTAGCGCCGCATCTCCAGACCTTCTTCAGCCAGCACCGCGCGCGCCAGGTTGTAGTGGCGCCCTTCGCGCCATTCGCCGATGGGGTCGGCAGAGTAGTGCAGCAGGCGTTCGTAGGGCAGCGTGTACAGCGCTCGCCCGGCCAGCACCTGCATGGTGGTGGTCACCGAGGAGGCGCCGGGCGTATGCAGCAGGCGGTCGAGGTTGCGGAAACCGCTGGTCTTGCGCATGCGCCAGGGGATATAGCTCAGTAGCGCCGCCAGAAGCGGCACACCGGCCACGATCACCGCCAGAATCCAGGCCAGTTGCTGGATGGCCTGTAGCTCGTCGCGGCCCTGCGCGATCAGCCAGGTGGGGATGCGGTGCAGAGGCGTCAATGCGTCGTGCAGACCGCCACCTGCGAACGGCACATTGTTGAGCGACTGCTGCACCTCGCTGACGGCCTCGTTGACCTTCTGCCCGGTGGTGATGACGCCGTTGGCGATGATGCTCAGGGTCATCACGGCGTTGTAGACGGCGTTGCCAACGAAGACCCAGGCGGCGATCCAGAACAGGACGATCAGGTCGCTGACGATATAGCCGAGGCGCGGCAGAGGCAGGTCCGGGTAGAGCTTGGGCAGTCGCATAGGTACACCACATTCATGATACAGTGCTCGGTGCTCGCTGGGTAACGGCGAGCTGCTCGTAGGCCTCGATGAGGGCGAAGAGATAGGTCAAGCCCAGCAGATTGCCCGCCACCACGTCGCTGGTCCAGTGGTGGCCCAGGTAAACGCGCGAGGGCGGAGCCAGCACGATCAGGCCGGCGCACAGCGCCAGGATGGCGCTGCGCAACGGGGAGGGCGCCATGGACCGTCTGGCCAGGTAGAAGAGATAGCCGTAAAACGCGGCATAGTGAGCGCAGTGCCCGCTGGGGAAGCTGTTGTCGCGCAGCAGCACGGAGCTGCGACGGAGCGAGAGGTCCGGGCGGGGGCGTCCGACCGCGACTTTGACCACACCGGTCATGGCGCCGGCGCCCATGGTGAGCAGGGTGAACAGCGCCTCACGCCGGTAGCCGAAGGACCAGAAGTTGAGCGCCGTGCCGACGGTCAGGGCATGCTCCAGGGGGGCGAAGCCGGGCAGGCTGATCAAGGCCATGGCCCGCCGCACCCGCCGCGAATGGCGGCGCTGTAGCAGCCTGGTGAGGGCCACGTCGACGCGATTGGGGGTCGGGCGCAGGGCCACCAGCGTCAGCAGCATCAGCGTCGTGGCACTGGCCCCTAATCCCAGGCCGGTAAGCAGCAGGTCGCGCTCGCGCTCCTTGGGCGGCCGGTAGGCCGGCATGGGGCAGGTGAACGATTCAAGCCAGGCGGCTAGACGCGGCAGGTGTGCCGTCAAAGGTCGCGTCAGGCCCACGCTTCCTCCTCGATGTATAGGGGTACACCCCTAGCATACCCCGCCCGGCCTGGTTTCTGATACACTGGCAAGGATAGATGCTTCATCGTGCGTTGATGGAGAGAGTACGCGCCCGCGTGCCGGGCAGGGACCGGGGGTCACCGACTGCAAGCCCCCGGCGGCGCGCTGGCGGGGAAGTTCGCTCCGGAGCCGGCCGCTGAACGGGCTGACCCAGTAGGTGGCCGCGGTTTCCCGCCGTTATCGGGGAGCAAAGCGGACCGTGCCCGCGCGCACGGTCAAGATGGGTGGTACCGCGGAGGCCGGCTTCGTCCCAGACGAAGCCGGCTTTTTTGTATGTCTAGCTGATGCCTGACACTGAAGTGTCATGGCAGGGTACGGGCACTAAAGTGCCTGTGACGCAACTCTATCCGGCTTTAGCCGGCGCGTCCCTGCCAGGCGACTTCAGTCGCCGGTCCATCTCACCCCGGCTGGAGGAATCGATGGGTTTGATTGAGCAATTGCAGGAGATGCGCCGCGCCGCCGAGACGGAACTGGCCGCCGCCGACGGCGATGCCGCCCTGGAGCAGTGGCGCATACGCTACCTCGGCCGCAAGGGCGCGCTGGCCGCGCTGATGGAGGGCCTGGGCACGCTCTCCAAGGAGGAGCGCCCGGCGGCCGGCCGCGAGGCCAATCGCGTCAAGGAGCACCTCGAGGCGGCCTATGGCGAGCGCGCCGCCGCCTTGCGTCAGGCACGCCTGGAGGGCGACCTGGCAGCGGAGCGCATCGACGTCACGCTGCCGGGGCGACGTCCCTCGGTCGGCTATCCCCACCCCGTGCGCGAGACCCTAGAAGAGATGATCCGCATCTTCGCCGATATGGGCTTCAGCGTGGTGGAGGGGCCGGAGGTCGAGTGGGACCTGTACAACTTCGAGATGATGAATATCCCGGCCGACCATCCCTCGCGCGACACCATGGACACCTTCTACGTGAGCACCGAGCTGGGCCTACTACTGCGCACCCATACCTCGCCGATGCAGGCGCGCACCATGCTGCGGCAGCAACCGCCCGTACGTGTGATCGTGCCGGGGCCGACCTACCGCCGCGAGGCCGAGGATGCCTCGCACCTCGCCGACTTCTCGCAGGTGGAGGGTCTGGCCGTCGATCGCGATGTGACCATGGCCGACCTCAAGGGCACCATCTCCGAGTTCGCGCGGCGCATCTTCGGCGCCCGCGCGCGCTTCCGCCCGCATCACTTCCAATTCACCGAGCCGAGCGCCGAGGTCGATTTCAGTTGTACCGTCTGCGGCGGCAAGGGCTGCCGCACCTGCAAGTACGAGGGCTGGCTGGAGATCATGGGCTGCGGCATGGTCCACCCACAGGTGCTGCGCAACGTGGACTACGATCCCCGTGTCTATTCCGGTTTCGCCTTCGGCATCGGCATCGAGCGCATCACGCTGCTCAGGTACGGCATCCCCGACATCCGTCTTGTCTATAGCAACGATCTGCGTTTCCTGGAGCAATTTCGATGAAGGTGTCTCTCAACTGGCTGCGCGACTACGTCGACATCGACCTCTCGGCCGACGAGCTGGCCGAGCGCCTGACGCTGACCGGCACCAAAGTCGAGAGCGTCGAGCATATTGGCTCGCAATGGCGCGACATCCTGGTCGGGCGCATCGCCGAGCTGCGGCCGCACCCGGACCCGGAGGTGAGCCTGCAACTGGCCACCGTCGCCCTGGGAGAGCGCGGCACGCAGACCGTCGTCACCGGCGCCTTCAACCTCGCGGTCGGCGATAAGGTGCCGTTCGCCGGACTTGGCGTCACCCTGCCCAACGGGCTGACGCTCAAGCCGCGCAAGCTGCGCGGCGTGGTCTCCGAGGGCATGGTGCTGGCCGACGACGAACTGGGGCTGGGCGATGACCATAGCGGCATCCGCATCCTCGATCCCCTGGCCCCGGAGGGCCGGCCGCTCTCCGATCTGCTGGGCGACGCCATCCTTGACCTGGAGATCACCACCAACCGGCCGGACTGCCTCTCCATCATCGGCGTGGCGCGCGAGGTGGCGGCGATCACGGGCCGGTCGCTGCGCCTGCCCGAGGTGCACCTGGCGGAGGGCGACGGCGTGGCCACCTCAAGGCTCAGCGTGCGCGTGGACGACCAGCAGCTCTGCCCGCGTTTCACCGCGCGCGTGATCGACGGCGTCACCATCGGGCACTCGCCGGAGTGGATGGTGACGCGCCTGCAGTCGGTCGGCGTGCGCGCCATCAACAACGTGGTCGACATCACCAACTACGTGATGCTGGAATACGGCCAGCCCATGCACGCCTACGACGACGCACTGTTGACCGGCCACGCCCTGGTGATACGCCATGCCCACGAAGGCGAGACGCTGGTGACCCTCGATGGCCAGACGCGCCACCTGACCCCGGAGATGCTGGTGATCGCCGACGGCGCCGACAACGCCATCGGCCTGGCCGGCATCATGGGCGGCGCCACCACGGAGATCAGCGCGGCCACCACCTGCGTCGCCCTGGAAGTGGCCAACTGGAACCCCGCCAACATCCGGCGCACCTCCAGGCAGTTGGGTTTGCGCTCCGAGGCGTCGAGCCGCTTCGAGAAGGGCCTGCCCCCCTACCTCACCGCCGTGGCCCTTGACCGCGCCGCCGCCCTGATGGCCGACCTATCCGGGGGCACCGTCTTGCACGGCATGATCGACGTCGGCCACGCCCACGACCGCCGCCGGGTGGTCTCGTTGCCGGTCGCCGAGCCGCACCGCCTGCTGGGCATGGAGGTGGGCCGCGAGCAAGTCGTGGAGAGCCTGCTCCCACTCGGCTTCGAGCTTGCCGCCCCCGACGGGCCAGCGGACGGCGATACGCTGGCCTTCAGCGTGCCCCCGTGGCGCGAGGACGTGACCGAAGAGGCCGATCTGGTTGAAGAGATCGCCCGCATGATCGGCTACGACCGCGTGCCCGAGACGCTGCTGCGCGGCGGCGTGGCGGCCGTCGAGGCCGGCGCGGGCCAGGAGTGGACGCGCCGCCTCAGGCCGTTCCTGCTGGGCTGCGGCCTGAGCGAGGCCAATAGCCACACCCTGGTCGGCGACGCGCTGCTGGAACAGTTGAGGGCACCGGACGCCGTCGAGGTAGGTCCGCTCTCCGACGACGAAATCGCCGCCCTGGTGCCCAACGCGGACGCGGTGACGGCCGCCGGGGCGACGTATGGCGTGGTCCGGCTGCAAAATGCCCTGGCGCCGGAGCGCGCCGTGCTGCGCCCCACGCTGATGGCCGGCCTGCTGGAGGGCGTCAGCCTGAACCTGCGCAACGGCATCGAAAGCGTGCGCCTGTTCGAGCTTGGCCGCTCCTATTTCGCGCGCGTCTTCGAGGTACCGGACACGACGCAGCAACCGGCGCTGGAGCGCCGCACGCTGGCCGTGGCCCTGGCGGGCCTGCGCGAGGAACGGTCCTGGGACAGCCCACCGATACCACTCGACTTCTACGACCTCTCCGGCATCGCCGCCGAGATCATGGCCTTCTGCGGCGTGCAGGGCTATGTCATCGAGCCGGAAGGCCACCCGATCCTGCACCCCGGCCGCGCGGCACGCCTCTCGCTGGCCGACCGCAGGGGCCGTGCCTCGACCGAGCTAGCCATCCTGGGCGAGGTGCATCCCAGGGTGGCCGAGCGTTTTGACCTGCGGGCGCGCACCCTTATCATGGAACTGGATCTCGATGCGCTGGCCGGCCTGGCAACCAGGGACCGGACCTACCAGGACATCTCGCGCTACCCGGCTATCAAACGCGACCTGGCCGTGGTGGTGGGTGACAGCACACCGGCGGCGGAGGTGCTGCGTATCGTGCGCCAGGGCGGCACCAAGCTGCTGCGCGAGGTCACGGTCTTCGATGTCTATCGCGGCGAGCAGGTTGGGCCGGGGAAACAGAGCCTGGCCCTGTCGCTGCTCTTCCAGGCGCCCGATCGTACCCTGAGCGAGCGGGAGATCGACGGCGTCTTCGGCAATATCCAGCGTCGCTTGCAGGATGCGCTGGGAGCCACCTTCCGCGCCTGAGACGGGCCGACATAGGTGCGGGACGGCCTGCACCGGGCGACCCTCCTGGGAGCGCCGGCATCTTGCCGGCCAGCGTATGCCCGCGCTCGCAGGAGGCGCATCGAGTGAACATGAACAGTACTCGCATGTTCTGTGAGGAGGGGGCGGCGCGATGAACCGCACCGACCGGCTGATGGCGATCATGCTGGAACTGCAGGCGCGGCGCTACGTGCGCGGCGCCGACCTGGCCGAGCAGTTCGAAGTCTCCCTGCGCACTATCTACCGCGACATTCTGGCGCTGTGCGAGGCGGGCGTGCCGGTGGTCTCGACGCCCGGCTACGGCTACATGCTGACGCCGGGCTACTTCCTGCCGCCGCTGATGCTGACGCCCGACGAGGCCGGCAGCCTGCTTCTCGGCGCCGCTTTCGTCGCCGAACAGGTCGATGCCCCCTACAAGCAGGCCGCCGAGACGGCGCGCAAGAAGATCGAGAAACTGCTGCCCGATGGCGTGCGCCAGGAGGTGGAGTTCGTGCAGGATTCGCTGCGCTTCATGGGCCGGCCCATGGCCCGCGACCCTTCCCTGGAGGTGCGGCTGACCGTACTGCGGCGGGCCATCTTCAATCGCGAGGTGCTGCGCCTGGCCTACCATGCCCGGCACGGTGAGCCGGGCGTGCGCGACGTCGAGCCGCACGGCCTGATCTGCATGGGCGGCATCTGGTTGCTGGCGGCCTATTGCCGGGCGCGCCGCGACATGCGCTCCTTTCGCCTGGACCGCATCGACGAGGTCACGCCGCTCAAGGAGCGCTTCGCGCGCCGGCAGGACTATTCGGTGCGCGTGGCGCCGTCGCCCCCATACGGACCCGAGGAAGTGCGGGTGCTCTGTACGCCGGAGGTTGTGCGCTGGGCGCGCGAGAACCGCCCGCTGGGATTCGTGGGCGAAGAAGAGCACCCCGAGGGCGTGGTGATGATCATTCGCCCGCGCGAGAGGCGCGACCTGCTGCCCTGGCTGCTCTCCTGGGGCGCCGGAGTGCGCGTGCTCTCACCGCCCGCGCTGCGGGAGCAGGTCCGCGACACCGCGGCTTCCGTCGCCACCCTGTATCGCCGCGATGGCGAAGCCGCTATCGGATAACGGTGGCACGGTTTACCTGAACTACCCGGAGCGGGCCGTGGTTGAGTCCCACGACTACGTGGTACCGCCCATTGTCGAGCGTCTTGCATCACCTCACTTGACGCACATGTACTGTGCTCATACAATTTTGCTGAGAGCACATTGCGTAAAGCAAAGAAGGCGAGGATATTGATGCACATCATCCCGCCGGCAGCCGCGACCATGGATGCCACGGCACGACACCTGCAACTCGGTCCACGACGGGTCCAGGCGCTCCTATCCGCGAGCCGCCTGAATGAACTGGCCATGCTGGCCCTGGGCCACTCACGCGGCACCTACCGCCTCATCCCCGAGGTGGGAATCGCCTTGCTACGACAGTTCCAGGCGCCGTCGCCGCTGCACGTCGATCTCTGGCAACGGGCCGTTCACGACGTGACGGCATCGTCCAGTTGGCACGCCCTCGGCACCGCCCTCAAGGAAAGCGATTGGCCGGCCGCTGCGCGAGGGGCGACAGGCCAAGCCGGGATCGAGACCGTCCTGCATTCACCGGCGCTGCGGCCGACCATGGAAGAACTGCATGATGCCAACATCGCGGCGCTCCAGCAGTACGGCCTCGACGGCTATCTGCAAGTTGAGGCGATGCAGGTCGATCGCCTGGAGAGTGAGGAAGAAGCGGTCGTCCTGGTCGGTCCCAGACTGCGACCCTATCTTCTGCCGCGTGCTCTGCTGCGCATTGCCGGCCTTGATCGCGAGAAGGCGTGGGGCGTGCTCGTAGCCACGCGGACGGCGACCGGCGTGACGATCGACGTGTGGCCGGCCGTCGGCATGCCACAAGAAGAAGCCTTACACGATCCAGACCTGTGGGAACAGCGCGTCGAGGTTGGGCGGTGACCCTGCGATTGCACGTGCTGGCCGTCGGCCAGGCGGACGCGATGATCCTGGAGTTGCCGTCGGGGCGGCTGGCGGTGGTGGATTTCGGGCATCCCATGTTGCTTGATTACATAGATCAACTCGATCCGCGGGGGGAGCGCCGCTTCGCCTTCTGTGTGCTGACGCACGTGCACCATGATCATTACCAATGCCTTGGCGACTTCATCTCACGTTTCGACCGGCGCGTAGACGAATACTGGTACAGCTTCTCGGTGACCCATCGCAATCCGATCTTGCAGCGCTTCAAACAGGCCGTGATGGCGCGCGGGCGCCGTGGCCGCCTGATCATTCACGATGCGCCCAGCGCAGTCCCACTTAGCCTGGAGACGGATGTAGACGTCGTCCGCTTTGGCCCGACGACGTGGGAGGCAGAACACCCGGCCGGTGAAAGTGACAACGTGACGGAGAATAATCGCAGTATTGTGTTGCTCATCCGCTACGGTCGGAGCGTGCTCTTGCTTGGTGCCGACGCCGAGGAGGCGCGCTGGCGACGCATCGCGGCGCAGGCGCACAGCGGCGGGCTCTCTCTCGCCGCCGACGTGGTAAAGGCACCTCACCACGGCGCGCGTGCGCCGCATGGCCTGCCGGAGGCATTGTGGCCGGTGGTCTGCCGGTCGCCACGGTCTCACGTGGTGTTGACGGTCGACCGTCTGGCCGGTAAGCCGGACCAACAGACGATCCGCGCCGTGCGCGGCATGGGACGGATCGGCTGCACGGGCCGGGCACTTACCTGTCGGCTGCCCGCAACCGGGTTGTCAGGTCAGGCTAGGGCCGCATCGGGTGACCCGGCTGATCTCATCGAGGAGGCGCTACGGCCCGCTCCAGAAGCGATGGTAAGCCCCGCGTGTTTTGGGACACAGGTGTTTGATTGCGCGCGAGACGGCACCGTGACCTACCGGCCCGGCATCTCTCCACCTTTCCTCGATGCATGCCTTACATGAATGCCCCTACAAATCCCCGGGCACGCCGTAGCTCGGGGCGGCGTCGGGGTTGAGCGCGCGGGTCACGTAGGCGCCCATCTGCGGCTGCCAGAGCCGCCAGAGGTCGGCCAGCCGCCCGATGGGGTCGTCGTCCCAGTCGACCCGCAGGTCGGCCACCGGCCACTCCACGCGGTCGGCCAGCAGCAGGCCGGCCGAGCGGACGGGTCCGCCCTCCCCTCCCGCTGCCAGCCCGGCGACCAGCGCGGCGATCAAGCGATCCCCCAGGTGCAGCTCAGGCTTCGCTTCGAAAGCGCGCAGCATCGCCGGCGGCACCTCCGGGTTGGCCAGCAGATTGCCGGCCGCGACCGCGCTGTTGCCGTGCGCCACGGCGTGGATGCCGAGCGTGTGGCTGCCCGAGAAGGCGCCGGTCGTTCCGTGCAGGTCGACCGCGGTGAGCTGCCGGTACTCGCGTCCGGGCGCCGCCGCTGCCACCTCCGCCACGGCCTCGGCGGCGGTGCGGCCCGCCTGCATCAGGTCCAGGATGCGCGGCCCCAGCCGTGGGTCGGTGACGTTTTGCGTGGCGGCGGCCCCGACCCCGGCGCGCACGTGGGCGCAGCGCGCTGCCACGGCCGGGCTGGATGAGCTGACCACCATGCCGACCATGTTGGTGCGCGCGCAAAGGCCGACCAGAGAGAAGGTCATGGCACCCTCCGTTCGTCGGGTATGACGGCGATGACGTCGATCTCCACCACCCACTCGGGGCGGGCCAGCGCCGAGACGACCAGGCCGGTGGAGACCGGGAAGACGCCGCGCAGCCAGCGCCCAACCGTCCGATAGACGGCCTCGCGGTAGCGTATGTCGGTCAGGTAGATGGTGATCTTGCAGATGTCCTCGAGCTCGGCGCCGCACTCTTCGAGCAGTTGCTTTATGTTGGACATGGCCTTCTCCGCCTGGGCCGCGGCATCGCCGATGCCCATCGACTCGCGCGTCTCCAGGTCCTGGCCCACCTGGCCGCGCAGATAAATCGTGTTGCCGGCGACCACGGCCTGGCAGAGGTCGTTGTCAAGGCGCTGTTCCGGATAGGTATCCCGCGTATTGAAGGGGCGTATGCGGCGGTGGCTCATCGCTTCCCCCCGACCAGTGCGCGCTCTGACAGGCCGGCCGCCTGCTGCACCAGCGCGGCCGAGGCATCGAAATCGAAGTTGCGGTAGACGGCGGCGAGGTGGGCGAAGGGCGGCGACTGGGCGAACAGTTCGAAGGTCACGCGGTGGCCGGCGTAGTCGGAGTTGAGCAGGTCGCGCCCAAAGGCCAGCAACCGGCGCCGGTCCTCGGCCTGCCAGTCCTCGTTCACCGTGTAGTACTTTTCCATCCAGCGCCCTATCTCGGGGTGGCGGAACGTTGCAGCGTCGGGGGTGATGCAGATCTGGCCGCCGCACAGCTCGCGGGCGATGTGCATCATGGCCGGCAACTGCGAGCAGGCCAGCACGCGCCCGGTATAGAGCAGCGATTGGTTGGGCATCAGCAGGCCGCCCGGGCTGGTCTCGGCCTCCGCGATGGCCGCGGTCAGATGGGCGTTGATGCCTTCGCGGTAGCAGGCCAGCGCGGCCAGCTTCTCCTGCACGGCCTGCTGTTTCTCCAGCCCGGTCTGGCGCACGTTGAGCAGGGCGGTGCCGATCATCAGGTCGGCCATGCGCTGCAGGCGCTGCACGAAGGGGAAGGCGCTGTAGCGGTGCAGGGTGCCGCGGATGTAGGCGGCGGCGCGCGTGTGGCGATAGAACAGCACGTTCTCCCACGGGATCTCCACGTCGTCGAAGATCAGCAGCGTGTCCACCTCGTCAAAGCGATTGGCCAGGGGGTAGTCCTCGATGGGGGCGCGGCCGGCGAAGCCGGTGCGGCAGATGTGCTTGAGGCCGGGCGCGCCCATATCGACGATGAAGCCGAGGGCGTAATCCGAGAGCTCGCTGTCGCCCCAATTGGCGATGGTGGGCTTCACGAAGGCCTGATTGGCGTAGGCCGCGGCGGTCTCGTACTTGGCGCCGCGCACCACGATGCCGCGGCCGGTCTCGCGCACCAGGTGCAGCAGCATATCGGGGTCCTGATCCTGCGGCCGTTTGGAGCGGTCGCCTTTGGGGTCGGTGTTGGCCGAGACGTGGAACAGGTCCTCGTCCAGCACGCGCCTGACGTGGTGGCGGATGTTGTCGGAGAAGCGCGGGTTGACCTCGTTGAGCACGTCCTGCCCATCGTACAACGACCACATCTCGCCGACCGTCTCGTCGCCGACGCGGATCACCACGCCGCCGATGGCGTCCATGATGGCGTCCACGGCGCGGCGCTTGGCCAGCCAATCCTCCCGCGTGTAGGGCAGGCTGAGCGTGATGGCCTGCCGCTCCCCGGTCCGTGGGTCTTCGCGCGACATGATGTCGCGCGTCGCGACCTCGTGCGCCATATCGTAGATGCGGGCTCGTACGTCGACGAGCGGTTTGAACATGGGATGGGCGGTAACGTCTCTGACCCGTTCGCCGCCGATCCAGACCTCCCGGCCATCCCTGATCGACTCCCGATACTCCTCACCGGTCCGCAGCATGATTACGTCTCCTTCTGTCGCACCGTCCCGTGTAGCACGATATCCATGGCATCGTGAAAATGCGCCCGCACCAGCCGTTCGGCCGCCTCGCCGTCGCCCGCGTGCAGCGCCCGCACGATGGCCTCGTGCTGGGCGTGGCTGCGCAGCAGCGCCGCGCGGTCATACAGGTTCAGGGCCTCGCTGGTCAGAAAATAGGCGCGGAGGTCGGCGATCATCTTGAGCAGGCGGGTGCTGCGCGCGGCCCGGGCGATGGCCAGGTGGAAGGCGTTATTGATCTCGACGTGGCGATCGTGATCGCCGGCCTCGATGGCAGCGCGCAGTTCGCGCGACAGCCCTTCCAGCCGTTCGATTTCGGCGGCTGTGATACGCGCCGCGGCCAGACGCGCGGCGTATCCTTCGAGCACCTGGCGCAGGCCGTAGATATCCTCCAACTCGGCGCCCACGTCGCGTGCCACCAGGCCGCCCGAGGCGTGCGCCTCCACCATGTCCTCGCTCTGCAAGCGCGCCAGGGCCTCGCGCACGGGAGTGCGGCTGACGCCAAGGCGGTGCGCCAGGTCGGCCTCGACCAGACGCTCACCGGGCACGATAGCCCGTCGCAGCAACGCGCTGCGCAACTCGCGATAGACGCGCTCGGCTATCGGTTCGGCGCGCGATAGCGGCGCCAGGGGCGCGGGATCCATGGCATGCAGGATACAGTATACAGCATGCAACGTCAACGACGTGGGCAGGAGACAGCTCGAATGGTCGGATTTCAGATCGGCGGGCCGACGCTTATCCGGTATGCGTGGCGATCACGTCCAGCAGAGCTTCCAGATCGAACGGCTTGGGCAGATAGGCCGCCGCCCCGATCTCCGCCGCGCGGCGCTCGGCATCCTGTGCCGCCGTCAACACGATGACCGGCACGCGCGGTGCCCCTTCCGGCCGCTGCGTGTACTGTGCGGCGAAGGCCCAGCCATCCATGCCCGGCATCTTCATATCGAGCAAGATCACGTCGGGCGGGCTCTGCTCGAGCAGGGCCAGGGCGGTCTCTCCGTCCGGGGCGCTCAGGACCTCATAGCCTTCGTCGCTCAGCGCCAGCATGACCATTTCGCGGATGCCGACGTCGTCCTCGACCAGCAGGACGCGCCGCGGCGCGACCCCCTCACGCTGCACCATGCCATTCGCCCGTGCTTCACGATTCATCCCTAGCCGCTCCCGCAACTAAACGGCCGGCCGCATTCTGTCGGCTTCGGCCGTGTCTCCGTGAGCCGTCGACGATCGCAGCGGCAACGTCACGACCATGTGCGTGCCCCCATCGGGCGGGAAGTCGGCGGCGATCTCGCCACCGTGCCGTACGACGATCTCCCGGCTGATGTACAGCCCCAGGCCCAACCCCGAGCGGTGCGTCGAAGCATGGGCCTGGTAGAAGCGCTCGAAGAGGTGCTGTGCTCTGGTTGGCGACAGCCCGTTCCTCGCCGGCCGGCGACGATAACCCGCCAACGCCGTGGGAGCCGCGCCGGGCGTCGAGGCGACCCGGGTTCCGGCTCTGGCGCCCGCGCGCCGGGTATGGTACCATCTCTTCATAGAACTAACGTCCTATTTTCGTGAGGTGTAGCGCTCGTGCAGCGGCCAACTCTCGCATCCGGCGTCCTCATCGTGGCCTGGCTGGCCATCGCCGCTCTGGCCGTCAGGCACGTCGTCCGCCTGGCCCAGCAACCGGGGCCGGAGAAGCAACCGCACGCCGTGTCCGCGACGAGCGTTCGCCGTGCCCGGGCGGCCTCGCCACCCTGCCCCGCCGGCCAGATCTGCGCCGGTGGCATCCGGCTGGCACATCGCTACCTGCCGCCGCCCATCCTGGCCTCTTCCGCCGCGCTGCTCGACGTCACGGCCAATCGCTGGCTGCTGCTCGACCATGCCGATGTGCCGCGCGCCATGGCCAGCACCACCAAGATCATGACCGCCCTGGTAGCTATCACCCACGGCCATCTCGACGACGTGGCCACCGCCGACGCGGGCGCCGTGGCCGTCGGGCAGGCCAGCGGATCGAACATGGGCCTGGTAACGGGCGAGCGCCTGACCATCCGCGACTTGCTTTACGGCTTGCTGCTGCCCTCGGGCAACGATGCCGCCCTGACCATCGCGGCGCGCGTCGGCGGAACCGTGCCGGCCTTCGTCGCCATGATGAACCGCGAGGCCGCCGCGTTGGGGATGACGCATACCCACTTCGCCAACCCGCACGGCCTGGACGAAGCGGGCCACTACTCCTCGGCGCACGACCTCGCCATACTGGCACGCCGCGCCCTGCAACTGCCGCTGTTCCGGCAGATTGTGGACTCCTCCGCCTACGCCATCCCGGCCACGGCGACGCATCGCGCGCATCGCCTGACCAACCTCAACTGGTTCCTGACCTGGTATCCGGGCGCCGACGGCGTCAAGCCGGGCATGACGGCCGCCGCCGGTCTCTGCCAGGTCCTCTCGGCCCGCCGCCACGGCCGCTGGCTGATCGGCGTGCTGCTCAACACGCCTGACCTCTCTACCGACGCGCGCGACCTCATGAACTACGGCTTCGGCGACTTCCACTGGTGGCCGTCTGGCCGTGCCGGCGACGCGCCGCTTTCCGCTATCGACGCGGGCTCGGCCAGCGACCCGGCGCTCTATTTCCCTGCAACCGGTCATCGCATCCGAGCAGGGTTCCTGGCCTTCTATCGGGCGCACGGCGGTGCGGCGGTCTTCGGCCTGCCGCTCACCGACGAGTTTGTGCAGGGCGAGGCGAGCATCCAGTACTTCAGCAACGCCGTCTTTCGCTGGACGCCGCGGGACGGCGTCACGCTGGAACCGCTCGGCCGGGCGCTGCTGTCCGCACACGCCGGGCCTACGCCTGTCGCTTAACCGCCGCATCACTCCCAGAGGCCGGCCATTGGACGGATTGTCCGACGTTGTGTCGGGGTACGAGCATTGACGACCAGGCGGGTGCAGTTTGGCCGGTCTTGAGTCGGGACATAAGCAGCTATCAACCCGGAACGTAGCTGCGGACGGCATTCATCCCGGATCTGCGCTAACGCCTCAACACGGGACCGGCAACATGGTAGGCTGAAAGCAAAGAGAGCGAGGAGGAGCTCCATGGCCAGCGCAAAGCAACGTCTCGTCGCGGTGGCCTGCCAGGGCGGAGGCAGTCACACAGCGTACACGGCCGGCGTCCTGGACGTCCTTCTCGACCGGCAGAACGACAACGAGTATCGCATCATGGGCCTGAGCGGCACCTCGGGCGGTGCTCTGTGCGCACTGGTCGCCTGGTACGGTCTCCTGAAGGGGGGCACGTCTCTCGCCAGATCGGGGCTCAGGGAGCTGTGGGCCGATAACGCGGCAACGGGACTATGGGAGCAGACGTGGAACGCGTGCGCGGTCTCGGCCTCGGACCTGCCGGTGGACGTCCACATGACCCCCTATCAACCACCACTGTCCTGGATCCTTGCGTGGGGGCGGTACTGGGCTCCGCGTCCGCAATGGGTCGATCTCCGCCTGCTCGTGGAGAAGCACGTGAGATTCGCCGATATCGGGCATCTCGGCGCTCTTGAGCAGTTGCAGGACGAGGTTGGCCAATGGCTGTGCGCCGACGATGCGAGCGATCTGCACATCGCCTCGCTTGGCCCCGGGCGGCCGGACCTGGACCGTGCGCAGCTCGCCGAGGTGGTTGCCAACGTGCGCGCCCTCGACAGGGACGGGCGCGGCCCCTCCGGGCGATTCCTCAAGGTGCAGGAACTCGCAGCGGACCTGCGGCGAATCGAGGAGATTGCCGGCGCCGGTGGGCGGTGGACGCGGCCCGACGTCGAGCGCCTGCGCGACGCGCTGCGCTCGGCGCGCGCCAAGATCCCGGTACTGCTGATCGGCGCGGCCGACGTCGCCACCGGCGAGTTCAAAGCCTTCAGCTCCAGGAAGAACGAGATCACGGCGGATGCCGTCTGCGCCTCGGCGGCTATTCCATGGGTATTCAAGGCCGTTGAGCACAAGTACTGGGATGGCCTATTCTCGCAGAACCCGCCGATTCGCCAGTTTGTCTCCGATCCGGACTCGGCCGCGCACAAACCGGACGAGCTGTGGATTGTGCAGATCAATCCGCAAAGCGACCCAAAGGCGCCACCCACGTCGGCCAGCGCCATCCTCGAACGCCGCAACCAGATGTCGGGTAACCTATCCCTGAACCAGGAGATCGCCGCGATCAAGGCGACCAACCGCTGGCTCGGCGAGCATCTCCTCGCCGGTTCACCCCGCTACAAGCTGGAGACGATCCACTGGATTCGCATGCACGTGCCCACCCTTGAGGCCCGGTGGCCGATGGGTCCGGCGTCGAAGATGGACCGCGATCCGGGCTTCCTGGAGGCCCTGCGAGAGCATGGCGAGACCCAGGCGCAGTTGTTCCTGCCGATCCGTCGCTTCATCGAGGACGTCTGGAAAGAAGCGAATGGACGGGCCAGGAAGGCGGCCGCGGAAGCTCTGTGTGCCGGCGGCTCCGGTGTGTCCGAATTGCTCAACACGGTCGATTTGATGCAGGATAACCTCCAGGAGTTGTACGTCACGATTGATGGCATGGATATCATGCCCACGAGAGTAACGGCGCGGCAGGAGATCGCGGGCAGGGCCAGCCTTGATTGGTCCGGACACGGCATGCACAGCGGCAAACAGGTGTTGCTCCAGGGCAAAGCCGACCTGGTGGTCGCGAACGGACGCATCGCCGGCGGCGCTATCCATGATATGTCGATCATCAAGATCAGGACCGGGCGCCACGAGCCCCAGCCCAAGGCGGCCGGCCACGACCCAAGAAGGGGCTCCCCGGCCTCGGTCGATTGACGGGGACGGCGGGGCCTGCTAAACTGGCTGCAACCTGACGCGGGTAAAGTCGGCAGGCGAAAGGAGGTGCGGTGCAACGGCTTCTCAACAGGTGCTCGTGTTCGTCGCCCCGGCATAGTACCGGGAACCTGTGAGAACTGTAGCGGGGATTGGCGTCTACCATTTCCTCCGCTTCAATTCTCGTCATCGTAGTGGGAGGTCCGACCCATGACGCACCAGACACGGCATCATACCCACATACTCGCGCCGGCCGCACTGCTCGCCCTGGCCACCCTGCTTGTCTCCACCTTCGCGGCCGCCGCGGCTACCCCGGCGCGGTCCGCGGCCGGACCCCGGTACGGGGGGACTGTCGAGGTGGCCTATACCAGCGACGCCACCTCCTTCGATCCCGCCCAGGCCTACAGCGTCGACTGGTATATCATGAACGGCACGCTCTTCAACGGGCTCTACCAGTTCGACCGCAACGCCAAGCCGCGGCTCGACCTCGCGGCGGCTGCGCCGACCGTCAGCGCCGACCAGAAGACGTGGACGTTCCAACTGCGCAAGGGCGTCCTCTTCAGCAACGGCATGGAGCTAACGGCCGGCGACGTGAAGTATTCCATCATGCGCACGCTCGACCCGCACCTCAAGCCGGCGGCCTCGTGGGGCGAGTTCTCCGAGCCGCCCTTTGTTGGCGCGTCTGACTTCATCGCCGGCAAGACCAAGGACGTGCCGGGCATCCAGGTGCTCGGCCCCTACACCATCCGCTTCGTGCTGACGCAGCCGACGGCGCTCTTCCCCTACATCATGGCCGAGTCGTTCAATATGGTGGTGCCGAAGGCCGTGGTCTCGAAGGAAAGTGAGGAGGCCTTCAACAATAATCCGATTGGCACGGGACCCTATATCCTGCAGTCGTGGACCAAGGGCAGCAAGGTCGTCTTCGTGCGCAACAAGCACTATTTCCACACCGGCAAGCCGTACATCGACAAGATCATCGTCGACCTCAACACGCCCTCCAACCTCATCACGCTCAAGATCCAGAAGGGTGAGATCAGCGGGTTCGGGCGGCCCGACCAGATGAGCGCGGCGGATCTGCAGCAGGTGAAGGGCGATCCCAAGTACGCCAACTGGTTGAAGGTCACGCCCGTCTATACGGTCGACTGGCTCGTCGCCAACGCCAAGGCCGTGCCGACGAACAACCTCAAGGTACGGCAGGCCATCGCCATGGCCATCAATCGCAAGCGGCTGGTCCAGTTGCTCGGCGGCCAGGCCATCGCCGCGGGCAACGTCTACTTCCCCGTCGATCCGCAATGGGACCCGGCGCTCGACGTGCATCCCGTCTACGCGTACGATCCGCAGTCGGCGTCGGCGACGCTCAAAGCCAGCGGCTACAAGGGCCAGCAGGTGACGCTGTACTTCTCCAACGACTACAGTTACGAATCCGGCATGTCGCTGGGCCTGCAGCAGCAGTTGCAGCAGATCGGACTCAACGTCAACCTGCATGGGGTCTCGCATACCTCGCTCATCGCGCTGCACGGCAAGCCCAACGGCGCCGCGCTGTCGAACGACGACTGGACGCCGGACTACTTCGACGGCTACGACATCTACTCCAACCTGATGTCGTGCAGCGGCAGCTCGGGCGCGGGCGCCGGCAGCTACTACTGCGACCCCAAGGCCGACGCGCTGGTCAATCAGGCCTCGACGACGCCGCTGGGTCCAGCTCGCGACGCGCTGCTGCGCCAGGCGCAGCGCCGCATCCTGCAATCGGCCACCATGATCCCGCTGATCTACGTCAAGAGCACCGAGTTTGTCTCGCCCAAGGTGGGCGGCTTCTACTACCTGCCGCTCTTTGGCTGGCAGTACGAGAACTACTGGCTGAATCCGTAACAACGCTAGGTCGGTACACTCTCCCAGCAGCGACTGATAGAAGACCTCTCCGCGGCATCCAGCACAGCCTGCACCGCCAGTCCATCCTCCAGGGTGGGCGGTGCGGGTGTGCCGGTGCGGATCGCCTCCAGGAACGCCCGCATTAGATCCTCGCCGAGGTGGGCCAGCAGTGCCCCGTGGTCGTGGCCGCCCGCCCGTTCGTCGACGGCCCACTCTTGCGGGTCGCTATCCAGGCGATGGGCCGTGGCGTGCGCGATGCCGTCGGTGACGATGGCCAGCCTGCTGCCGTTGAGCACAATCTGGCTGCGCCCAAGTGGAAGCTGGGCATCGGCGAGGCCGACCCTGCTCAAGCTCACCGCGCCGTGGGCGCCATTGGCAAAGCGCAGGCCGAGCGTGACGTCGTCGTCGAGGCGCATGGGCACGGGGCGGCCGGTTGCCGGGTCGGGCAGTTCCCGCACAAAGGTCATCAGGTCGGCGCTGACCTCGGAGATCGGACCAACCAGCAGCAGGGCCAGGTCGATCATATGCGAGCCCAGGTCGCCCAGCACACCCAGACCGCTCTGCGTCTCGTCCGTGCGCCAGGAGTGCGCCGCCCTGGCCTGCAACAGAGACGCGTTGAAGCGCTGGGCGTGCAGGCTAATCACCGTGCCAACCTCGCCCCGCCGGATCGCCGCCACGATCTGCCGGACGACCGGCGCCCCACGTAGAAGGAAGCCCGTCATACCCACCAAACCGTTCTGCTGCACGGCGGCGACCATGGCACGTGCATCGGCCAGCGAGGTGGCCAGCGGCTTCTCGCAGAAGACATGTTTGCCGGCCTGCGCCGCGGCAATGGTCAGCGGCGCGTGCGAGGCATCGGGGCTGGCGACAACGACCGCCGTGATATCGTCGCGGGCCAGCATGTCGGTGGGCTCCGTATACACGTGAGTAATGCCATGGCGCCGCGCGAAGACCTCGGCACTCTCGCGGTGCGGCCCGCAGACGGCCACGATCCGCCCACCCGCCGTGCGCAGTGCCTCGACATGGGCGCCGGCGATAAAGCCGTAGCCAAACAGCCCGATCCCTATTTCGTCCATTGGCCTGGATCCCCTTGATCGCACTATGCGCTTACACTTTGATGCCGGTCAGCGCGATGCCGCGAATGAAGAAGCGTTGCGCCAGAAGGAAGACGATGGCGACCGGCAGGACAAAGACGACGCTCGCGGCCATCAGGTAGGCCCAGGCCGTCTGGTGGACGGACTGGTACTGCTGCAGGCCGAGCGAGAGCGTGTACAGATCGGAGGTCTGCAGGAAGATCAGCGGGGCGAGGAAGTCCTTCCAGTTGGCGAGGAAGGTGAAGAGCGAGACCGTCGCCAGCGCCGGCTTGGCCAGCGGCAGCATCACGCGCAAGAAGATGCTGAACTCGCTAGCCCCGTCGATGACCGCCGCCTCCGACAGTTCGCGCGGGATGGTCAGGAAGAACTGCCGCAGCAGGAAGATGTACAGGGGATTGCCGCCGAACGCCGGCAGGATCAACGGCCAGTAGGTGTCGATCATGCCTAGCTGGCGGAAGATCACGAACAGCGGCACCATGGTGGCCAGGAACGGCAGCATGATAGTGGTCAGCGACAGCGCGAAGAAGAAGCCGCGCAGCCTCCAGCGCAGCCGGGCAAAGGCGTAGGCGGCGATCGGGCAGGCAAAGAGGGTACCGATCACCGAGGCACCGCTGATGACGAAGGTGTTCCAGGCGTAGCGCCAGAAGGGGATGTAGCTGGTGGCGTTCGGGTAGTTGCTCCAGATGGGCGGGCTGGGGATCAGGCGCGGCGGGAAGAGGAAGATCTCGCCGTTGCTCTTCAGCGAGCTGGAGAGCATCCACAGCAGCGGCACCACGAACACCGCGGAGATGGCGACCAACAGGGCGTGCAGGCCGGCCCGCTGCCAGAGGCGACTAGCCCTGCCCCGGCGTGCCGCCGCCCACACCGCCACGTCGGCACGCGCACTCTGCTCCTGCGCCATCGCCTTTAGCCGCCTCCGGATCTCATTGGGCCCCCTCGTAGTAGATGAGGCTGCGGGCACCGCGGAACAGGGCCGCGGTCAGTAGCGCCGTGACCAGGAGCAGGACCCAGGACATGGCGGAGGCGCGCCCGATGTGCTGGAATTGGAAGGCCTGCTGGAACAGGTACACCGAGTAGAACAGAGTGCTCTGTACCGGCGCGCCAAGATCTGTTGTGCTGCCCGCGCCGCCGCTTGATGCGACGACGTAGGCCTGGTCGAAGAGCTGCAGGAAGAAGATCAAGCCGGTGATCACGTTGTAGAAGATGACCGGCCCCAGCGAGGGCAGCACCACGTGCCAGAAGCGCTGCACGGCGTTGGCGCCGTCGAGCGCGGCGGCTTCGATCTGGCTGGTGGGCACATCCTGCAATCCGGCCAGCATCACCACCATCACGGAGCCGACCGTTCCCCATAGCACCATGATCAACAGGGCGTTCTTGGCCTGATCGGGCGAGGCCAGCCAGCTACCCGCCGGCAGATGCAGGGCCGTCAGGATGCTGTTCAGCAGGCCGTAGTAGGGGTTGAAGATCCACAGCCACAGCAGCGCCATCACCACGGAGGGCACGATCACCGGGAGATAGACCAGCGTGCGATAGATCGATTGGCCGCGGACGCGCGCGTTGAGCGGCAGGGCGATGCCCAGGCCCAGCACCACCGAGAGCGGAACGCCCAGGCCGGTGATATAGAGCGTGTTCCAGATGGCCTTCCAGAACACGGGGTCGTGGATCATCAGGCCGTAGTTGGTCAGTCCGGTGAAGACAGGCGTACCGAAGCCGCTGTAGCGCGTGAAGCTGTAGTAGAGCGAGGCCAGCGTCGGGTAGAGCCCGAAGGCCACGAAGCCCAGCAGCCACGGGCTGATGAAGAGCAGCCCCAACCCCTCGCGGCGCAATGCTTTACCCATCTCCGATCCCTGTTACGACTATGACAATAGGAGTGGGCGGGACCGGCGACTGAAGTCGCCTGGCAGGGACCGGCGGTTAAAACCGCCGGGCAAGGGCGAACCGGCTAAAGCCGGGACCCACAAGCGGGTACCCTGTCGCCCGTAAGGCACGTCAGTGCCCGTCCCCTGCCATGACACTTCAGTGTCAGGCCTCGTACAAGTCGAGGAGTGCCCACTCCCATTGCCTCTTGCCGGCTGGCCAGGCACTGAGCGCACCCGGCCTGCCGGTGATGCCGGTCTACTGCCCGGACGCGGCGTTCTGCAGGTCTTGCTGCAGCGACTGCAAGGCACTGGCAGGTGTGCCCTCGCCGTGCAGCACGGCCGCCTCGGTATTCTGAATCTTGGTATCCATCTCGCCGGCGAACGAGAGGCGCGGGAAGACGTGCGCGTTGGGGCTGTTGGCCAGGTCCACAAACACCTTGAAGCGCGGGTCGGAGCTGATCGACGACGCCGGGACGCTCTTGAGCTGCGGCAGGTTGAAGGCGTTCTTGGCGAAGTATTGCGTGACGCCGCGATCGGTGGCCTCGAATTTGATGAAATCGAACGCCGCCTGCTTGTTCGGCGAGCCGGACGGGATAACCTGGGGATTGGTGTCGATGAACGAGGTCCCGGTGTATTTGGAGAGCCCGGCGGGCGCCGGGAACGGCGCGGCGCCGATGTCCGGGATGAACTTGGGCGGCGCGAAGTCGAGCCACCATTCGCCGTCGAAGCACATGGCCAGCTTGCCGGAGGCGAAGATATCGTTGCTCAGGTAGGCCCCGGCGCTCTTCACGAAGGCGTCGATGTTCCGGGCGCCGTACTTCTTGTAGAAGTGCGTCTCCCAGGTGAGGGCCTTGATGTTGGCGGGATTATCGGCCGTGATCTGCTGCGTCTTGGGATCGTACCACCCGCCGCCGAAGAGCCAGGCGTAATCGACAAGGTTGACCGCCTGGCCGTTCGCGCCGCCGGGCCAGTCGGGGATGAAGCCCATCTGCACGATCTTGCCGGACTTGTCGATCTTGGTCAGCTTGTAGGCGTCCGCCTCGAGCTCCTCGGTCGTGGTGGGCGGATGGCTGATGCCGGCGCGACGGAACAGCACCTTGTTGTAGAGCAGGCCGTGATTGAAATCCATGAACGGCAGCCCGTAGACATGGCCGTTGTAGGTCACCACCTGCACGCTGGCCGGCACGAAGACGCCCATGTCGAGGTGGGCCGCCTTGATATACGGGCCGAGATCGGTCAGGGCGCCCTTGGCGGCCAGCTCGGGCACGAATTGCCCCAGGCCAAAGTCGACGATATCCGGCGGTTTGCCGCCCGACATGGCCGCGATGATCTTGGTGGTGTCGGCCACCACCGACTCCTTGATGGTGACGTTGGGATGGCTCTTCTCATAGCGGCGGATCACCTCCTTGACGAAGCCCTCCTGCGGCCCGATCCACTGGTGCTCGAAGAGCAGGGTGACGCCGGTTGCGGATGGATGCGTCGCAGCGCGCGCCCCACCAGGGAGTATGGCCGTGGCGCAGAGAGCCGCGGCCAGCGCCGAGAGGGTGAGGATGCGCATGCCAGTACCGCCATATCTCGATTTCATTGGTCTGCTCCATAATGCCGTCATTGATGTTGTCCAGGGGTGCAATTGCCCCTTTGAAACCATCGACATGAAGGTAGCAGGTCACCCTGGCCGTGTCAAAATCCGGTTGCGCACCCAGATGCCGGAGCACGTTCCAGCGCGGCTATGCGCTCACGCTCACGGTCGGAGAGCAACCGCCGGCTCTCATCCCAGTCTAGAAAGGCATTGATAGCGTGAATCACATGCGCCTCGTGCAGCGTGTTCTCGTCGGCGATGCCGGCCCACTGAGCCACGTCTGACCAACGCCAGAGCCGGTTCCGTGTCCGCAGGTGCGAGACGGGCGCCGGAAAGCTCCCCGGACCTCTCCGTCCCGCAATCAACAGGCGCACGCTTTCCCGTGTGCGACCCAGACGCTGCGCGATCTCCGACGCAGTCACCAGATCCTCGGGCTCGATGCGCACGACCCGCAGCCCTCCGACCGCTTCGATGTCACTGATGGCGGAGATGAGAGCATCAGCCAATGTTGGGGCTTCCCGGCTGAAATCGGCGTAGTGAACGCCATCGATTGATCCGAACGTGGCGTCATCACAGCCCGCCTCGTACAGGTCGTCAAGATGGGCATCGACATCGCCGGAAAGTACGGCGGTAAAGCAGTATTCGTATGCCGGAGTATCAGACATCGTCGGGGTCCTTCTGTGGTACGCGGGAGCGCCTATGAGGGCACTTATCCACGGCTCGGCGGATGGCCTTGGCGTGGTTGCCCGAGTTCTTCGGAGTTGACCAGATGGATACCGAGCACCCATAGCCACAGCGTGCCACACCCCAGCGGTGTCCTGCGACCATCTGCTCGACAATCCAGTCATGTTTATGCGCATAGGCAAACGCCTGTTCGACCTCATGCTTCGAGTGTCGTCCTCCTATGCGCATGTTGACAATGTACAACAACTGGCGGCCAGGTTCAACGATCCTCTCGTGTCGTGCCTGCGGAATGGGGTATCATCCCAGCTAGAGAGGAGGGCGGTGATGAGAGCTTTTGTATTGCACGGAGTGACAGAGCTTGCCGACGCGCGGGTGCAGGAGGTCGACGATCCACAGCCGGGGCCGGGGCAGGTGCTGGTGAAGTTGCACGCGGCGGCGCTGAACCATCGCGACCTGTATATCTGCCAGGGCCGTTACGCGGGGCTGCGCTATCCGATCATCCCGGGCTCAGATGGGACCGGGGAGGTCGCGGCGGTGGGCGAGGGCGTCACCGGCGCCGCCGTGGGCAGTGCCGTGGTGATCAACCCCAGCCTGGAGTGGGGCGACGACCCGCGCATACAGGGTCCGCGCTGGCGCATCCTCGGCTTGCCGGACAACGGCACGCTGGCCGAAGCGGTGGTTGTGCCGGCCGACAGCATCTGGCCGCGGCCGATCGGCCTCTCCGTTGAGGAGGCCGCCGCCATTCCGCTGGCCGGGCTGACCGCCTACCGTGCCGTGGTGACGCGCGGCAACCTGCAACGCGGCGAGACGGTGTTGGTGCTGGGTATCGGCGGCGGTGTGGCCACGTTTGCGCTGTTGATCGCGCGTCACCTGGGCGCGCGCGTGCTGGTGACCTCGGGCAGCGACGAGAAGTTACGGCGCGCCCGAGAGCTTGGCGCGGAGGACGGCTTCAACTATCGCACCACGGACTGGGTGGAAGCGGTGCGGGCGGCCACGGACGGCGCAGGGCCAGATCTCATCATCGACGGCACGGGTGGCGCGACCTTCGACCGCGCGCTCGACGCGGCACGACCGGGCGGACGCGTGGTCACCTACGGCGCCACCACCGGACCTGCGCCCGAGCTGATGGTGCGGCGCATCTTCTGGAAGCACCTCAACGTTCTCGGCTCGACCATGGGCTCGCCGCACGATTTCGCGGCCATGCTGGCGTTGTTCGGCGAGGGCAAGCTGCGGCCGGTCGTCGACCGGGTCTTCCCGCTCTCCCAGATTGGGGCGGCGCTGCGGCATATGGACGAGGCAGCACAATTCGGCAAGATCGTACTGCGTGTGCGCGAATGACCGTCGACCTGCGCCCGGCCCTGTCACCCGCCTCGATCGCCATCGTCGGCGCCAGCGAGCGCTCGCCCATCGTGCGTACGGCCATCGAGAATTGCGCGCGACTCGGCTACGTCGGCGCCATCTATCCCGTCCATCCCCGCCACGACCAGATACACGGCCTGCGTTGTTACCCCAGCCTGGGCGCTCTGCCGCGACCACCCGACTGCGCGATGATCGCCCTGGGCGCCGAGCGTGCCACCGAGGCGGTCGAGGAGGGCGCGGAGCTGGGAGTGCGGTCCGTGGTGCTGCCGGCGGGCGGCTTCGCCGAGCGGGGCGCCGAAGGCGTGGAGCGGCAGCGACGCATCGTGGCCGCCGCTCGGGCGCACGATATGTGCGTCATCGGCCCCAACTGCATGGGCCTCATCTCCGCGCCCGATCGGGCCGCCGTCTACATCGGCACTATCGCGCGGCCGCTGCCGCCGGGCAACGTCTCGCTGATCGCGCAGAGCGGCTCGGTGGCGCACCTGGTCGTCAACGTGCCGGAGATTCCCCTGGCGCGCGTGTTCTCCTCGGGCAACGAGGCGACGCTCACGACCTGCGATTACCTGGAATATCTCCTCGACGACGAATGCAGCGAGGTCATCATGCTGCACCTGGAAGCGCACCGCGAGCCGCGGCGCCTGCTGGCGCTGGCGGAACGCGCGCTGGCGGACGGCAAACCGCTGGTGACCCTGGCCGTGGGCCGCTCGCCGCAGGCCCAGGCCATGGCCATGGCCCATTCCGGCGCCCTGGCCACCAGCCACCGGCGCCTGGAGGCCGCCCTGCGCCAGCGCGGCGTGATCCTGTGTCACGACATGGACGAGTGGCTGGTGACGGCGCAACTCGCTGCGCAGGGCTGCCGCCCGCGCGGGACGGGTATCGGCGCGGTGACCGTTTCGGGCGGCGAGGCCGGCTACCTGCTCGACCTTGCAGCCGACTGCGGCGTGCACTTTCCGCAGCTCTCGCCGTCGCTCCAGCAGCGGCTCACCGCGCAGTTCCCTGATTTCCGAGAGTGGATCAATCCGGCGGACGGCTGGGACAAGGGGCCGTGGGAGGAGGTCATCCCGGCCATGCTCTCGGCGCTGGCCGACGAGCCGGCGGTGGACGTGCTGGTCTCGGCCATCGACGTGCCGGCGGCGCAAGGTCTGCGCGAGGTCGAGTACACCACCCAGATCGGCCTGGACATGGCCGCGCAGGCCGCGCTCAGCGGCAAACCCGCCGTCTATCTGTCGCTTGGCGGCGGCGCGCTCGACGAGCGCGTGCGCGAGGCTTTGCGCGAGGCCCATGTCCCCCTGGTCGGAGGGGCGCGCACCGGCCTGCGTGCGATCGCCCATCTGTCCGGCTTTGGCCGGGACCAGAACAGTCGCACCGGGATCGACGACCCACCGCCGGGTTTCATGACGGCGGAGCTGGAGCGACTTGTCGCCGCCCTGCCGCCGGGCCCCGCCGACGAGGAGCTATCCCGGCGCGTCCTGGCCGCCGCCGGCCTGCCGCTGCTCGCCGCGGTCGAGGTGCCGGACGAAGCCGGCGCGCTGGAGGCGGCGGCGCGCATCGGTGGCCCCGCCGTCCTGAAGGCCGTCCTTCCGGGCGTCGCTCACAAGTCCGATGCCGGCGCCGTGGCCCTGCGCCTCTCCACACCCCAGGAGGTGCGTAGCGCGGCCGCTCGCCTGCTGGGCCTTTGCGAGCGGGCCGGCGCGCCATACCGCCTGCTCGTCTCGCCCTACGTCGATCCGGTGATGGAGCTGATCTGCGGCATCGCCGGCGACCCCGACTGGGGGCCGTTCGTGGTCCTTGGCCTCGGCGGCGTGCTGGCCGAATCTCTCGACGAGGTGGCCATCGCCGCCGTGCCCTTGCGCGCCGGACAGGCCGCGCAACTCGTCGGCACGGGCCGGCTCGGCCGTGTCCTCGCCTCGTCGCGTCGCCCAGTCGATCTAGCGGCCGTGGTGCAGTTGGTGCGGCGCCTGGGCTGGCTCGCCGCGGCCCTGTGGCAGCTCGACCCGACCATCGCGGTCGATCTCAACCCCGTGATGGTGATGCCGCCCGGCCAGGGCGCGTGGGCCGCCGATGCCCTGATCACAAGGCAGGAGATCTCACCGTGACCTACGCCCACATGCTGTACGAGACGGACGGCCCGATCGCCTACCTGACCTTCAACCGTCCCGAATCGCTCAACGCCATCAACCAGGCTATGGCGCGCGACCTGTGCCGGGCCATGGAGGATATCGCGCGCGATCCCGCGGTGCGGGTGGCCGTGATCAGGGGGGCAGGACGCGCCTGGTCGGCCGGCCACGACCTCAAGCAGCACGCCGACGACCCCATCACCACGGCCTTGGGCTGGCGCCCCGTGCTGATCGAAGACGTGGCCATGGACCTGTCGGTGTGGGACTGCCCCAAGCCGGTCATTGCCCAGGTGCACGGCTACTGCCTGGGCGGGGCCTGCGACCTCGCCGCCATGTGCGACCTGACCGTGGCCTCGGACGACGCCGTTTTCGGCGAGCCGGAGGTGCGCATGGGCTCCGGCCCGGTGACCATGATCTTCCCCTATCTACTGGGCAGCAAGAAGGCGCGCGAGTTGCTCTACACGGGTGAGACCATCGACGCGCGCGAGGCGCAAGCCCTTGGGCTCGTCAACCGCGTGGTGCCGCGCGATCAACTGGAGGCCGAGACGCGCAGCCTGGCGCTCAAGATCGCGCGCACGCCGCCGGAGATCATCGCCCTGACCAAGGGGCCGATCAACCGTGTCTTCGAGTTGATGGGCCTGCGCGCGGCCTTCGCCGCCAATATCGACGCGTCGTCCATCCTGAACGCCGCCGACCTGCCCGAGCTGCGCGCGTTCACCGCCATCTACAGGGAAAAGGGTCTCAAAGCCGCGCTGGCCTGGCGCGACGCCCTCTTCAGGTAGAGCGGCTGATCTGGTTTGACTGCGCCGAGGTGCTGCCGGGGCGCGCTCTCGGCGCCGCCGCCGTCGACCTAGTGCGGGGGCCGGACTTGAGCGCTGGACACGAGCGCCCTGGGCGGCCTCAACCGGCGGGACAGCACCAGCACGAGGTGGCCGGTGAGCAGCATGGTAGCGCCGGTGAGCAGGAAACGCAGCAGCACAAGCGTGGCCACGGCCTGCGGCCACGTGGCGCCGAGGGCGACGAGCACCCCGGCGCCACTGGCCTCGGTCGTGCCCAGATCGGTGGGCACCGGGGTCAGGACCAGGATCAGCGTGCTGAAGCCGTACGCCACCGCTGCGTCGCGCAGCGAAAAGTCCGAGATGCCGACAGCCCGACCGAGCAGCCAGACATCCCCCGCCACGATGGCCAGCGAGAGCACCACCGGCACCACATTGGCGCGCAGGGTGCGCAGGACCAGCAGGGGCCGCGCCGCGGCCAGGAAGGGGCGGGCGGCCCGCACCAGGGCCATCAACGGGCCCGGCAAGTGCACGCGCACGTCCGCGCCGCCCGGGTTGGCCACCCACCAGACGGCGCCCAGGCCGACCGCGTAGGCCGCCAGCACGCCGGCAATACCAGAGCCACATGCTCCGCTGTAGACAGGTTCGCAGGCCACACGATGTGATGCTATCCTGTGTCTAGTCCCCGGCGCCCGGCGACATGCCGCCACTCGTGGTGCCGGTCGGGGAATATCGACGTGCACAGGAAGGGATGAGCATGATAGAGCGCGAACTCGCGACCTTCGACGTCCTGGATGAGCGGTTCAGGTCCTGCATCAAGAGCCAGGCGCGCCTCGACCACCTGTACGAGGGGTGCCGCTGGGCCGAGGGCCCCGCCTACTTCCCGGCCGGGCGCTATCTGGTGTGGAGCGACATCCCCAACGATCGCATCTTGCGCTGGGACGAGACGACCAGCGCCGTCGGCCCATTCCGCCAGCCGGCGGGTTATACCAACGGCCATACCGTCGACCGCGCCGGCCGGCTGGTGTCCTGCGAGCACGGCAACCGCCGGGTTACGCGCACCGAGCACGACGGCTCGATCACGGTGATCGCCGATCGGTTTGAGGGTAAGCGCCTGAACAGCCCCAACGACGTGGTCGTGACATCAGACGGCGCGATCTGGTTCACCGATCCCATGTACGGCATCGAGAGCGACTACGAAGGCCACCGCGCGGAGAGCGAGATCGGGGCGTGCTATGTCTTTCGCGTCGATCCCCGGGACGGCGTCTGCCGCGTCGTCGCCGACGACTTCGACCGCCCCAACGGGCTGGCCTTTTCGCCCGACGAGCGGGTGCTGTATATCTCGGATACGGGGAGGAGCCGCTCGCCCGATGGCCCGCCGCATATCCGTGCCTTCGACGTGGCCGAGGACGGCACGTTGCGCGGCGGCCGAGTGTTCGCCAGGTGCACCGTCGGCGCCTTTGACGGCTTCCGGCTGGACGAGGCCGGCCGCATCTGGACCAGCGCCGGCGACGGCGTGCATTGCTATGACCCGGATGGGACGCTGATCGGCAAGGTGCTGGTGCCCGAGGCGGTGGCCAACGTGGTCTTTGGCGGGCCGAAGCGCAACCGGCTCTTTATCTGCGCGACGACCTCGCTCTACTCGATCCTGCTGCC
>Ga0070740_10001313_pt1 | contig 35567 bp, 32 predicted proteins | sample Coa_R2_FD_67286 | JGI IMG/M metagenome (GOLD analysis project Ga0070740, IMG submission 67286) | Surface soil microbial communities from Centralia Pennsylvania, which are recovering from an underground coalmine fire - Coalmine... | ecosystem: Environmental > Terrestrial > Soil > Unclassified ... | reverse complement strand
TGCTGCGGGTCTTCCGTGATGACGTAGCGGGCCGACCAGATCCAATCGGCCGGCTCGGCCCAAAGCGCCGACGAAAGAATAACCGCCGAGACGCAGAGACGCAGAGAAAAGCCAAGAAATCCCCGGCGCCTCGGCGCCTCTGCGGTGAATCTAGAGGTAGCGGACATCGAATGGCCTCGGGAACAGGTCCTTCAATCGGTGGATTTCGGTTTTGCCGGCAAGGTTGACCAGCGCAATCTCAATATCCCCACAGAATTCCCATAGGATTTGCCGGCAGGCGCCGCAGGGCGGCGTGAGGATATCGGTGTCGGCGGCCACCGCGGCGCGGCGGAACTGGCCGGGACGGACGCCCTCGGAGATCGCTTTGAAGACCGCCACGCGCTCGGCGCAGACAGTCAGGCCGTACGTCGCATTCTCCACATTACAGCCCGTGTGAATGCGGCCGGCGGCGTCTTCGAGCGCCGCGCCCACCAGGAACTTCGAAAACGGCGCGTGCGCGTGGGCGCGCGCGGCCAGCGCCGCATCGAGCAGCGCGTCAGGCATGCGTCCAGGCCTGCGCTTCCGCCACGCGCGGCAGCAGCGCTTTCAGGAACCGCACCAGCGTTTCCCGCACCTGCTCGCCCGTCTCCAGCACCTCCTGGTGGCTGATCTTCTGCGGCAGCACGCCCGCGGCCATGTTGGTCACGCACGAAATCGCCACCACCCGCATGCCGAGGTGGTTGGCCACGATCACCTCCGGCACGGTCGACATCCCGACCACATCCGCGCCCATCGCCCGCAGCATGCGGATCTCCGCCGGCGTTTCGTAGCACGGGCCGAGCATCGCCGCGTACACGCCCTCCTGGAGCGGAATGCACAGCGACGCCGCCACATCCTTGGCGACCTGCCGCAGCGCGCGCGGATACGCGTCGCTCATATCGATGAAGTGCGGCCCGCCGACCAGCGGATTCGATCCCTGCAGGTTGATGTGGTCCGAGATCAGCACCAGCCCGCCGCGTTCGAGCGTCGTGTTGATGCCGCCCGCCGCGTTGGTGAACACCATCGACCGCACGCCGAGCGCGTGCAGGACCCGTACCCCGTGCGTCACCTGCGCGGGCGAATTGCCTTCGTAGAGGTGCGCGCGGCCGGCCATGACCGCCGTGGGCAGGCCGTCCAGGCTGCCGATGACGAGCTTGCCCGCGTGCCCGACCGCGGTCGAGACCGGCCAGCCGGGAATCTCCGCGTAGGGCAGCTCGACCCGCTCCGTCAACTCAGCGGCGAACGCCCCGAGCCCGCTGCCGAGCACCACCGCAACATTCGGCCGCAAGGCCGTGCGTGCTTCAATCCACTTCGACGCTTCTTCGATCACAGCAACATTCCCGCAATGCACGCCGACATGAAGTTGGCCATCGAGCCCGCTGCCACCGCGCGCAGCCCGAGCCGCGCCAGGTCCGACTTGCGGTTCGGCGCCAGCGCGCCGATGCCGCCGATCTGAATCGCGATCGAGCTGAAGTTCGCAAATCCGCACAATGCGTAGGTGGCGATGACGAACGAGCGCGGATCGAGCGACGATTTCATCGGCCCGAGCTTGAGGAACGCCACGAATTCATTGAGCACCAGCCGCGTGCCGAGCAGATCCCCGATGGTCCCCGCGTCCTTCCACGGCACGCCCATGATCCACGCCACCGGCGCGAAGATCGCGCCGAAAATCTTCTCGAGCGACTGCGGCATCCAGCCCATGTGCGGCAGCCCGTGCAGCCCGCCGAGGATCCCGTTCACCATCGCGATCAGCGCCAGAAACGCGATCAGCATCCCGGCAATGTTGAGCGCCAGGTGCAGCCCGTCGCCCGCGCCCTGCGCCGCGGCATCGATCACGTTGACGGCGGTCTTCTCGATCTTCACCTCGACCCGGCCGGCGGTCAGGGGCTTTTCCGTCTCCGGCACGAAGATCTTCGCCAGCATGATGGTCGCCGGCGCCGTCATGATCACCGCCGTCAGCAGGTGCTGGATCTGGACGCCCGCGATCTTCACGTACGCCGCCATCACCGCGCCCGAGACGTGCGCCATCCCGCTCGTCATGATGGTGAACAGTTCCGACTCGGTCATTCCGGCGATAAACGGGCGGATGGTCAGCGGCGCTTCCGTCTGCCCCATGAAAATGCTGGCCGCCACATTGAGCGATTCCGCGCCGCTCACGCCCATCACGCGCTGCATCCCGATCGCCATGAGCCGCACGACCCACTGCATCACGCCCAGGTAATACAGGATCGCGAAGAACGAAGCGATGAAGATGACGATCGGCAGCACCTGGAACGCGAAGATCACGCCGTAGGGGCCGCTTCCCTTCCCCAGCGCGTCGCCGAAAACGAACGACGCGCCCGCCTCCGTGTACCCCAGCATGGCGTTGACACCCGCGCCGATCGCCTGAAAGAGTTTGCCGAAATCCGTCTTGAGCACCAGCAGCGCGAAGGCGAACTGCAAGCCCATGCCCCAGCCGATGATCCGCAGCTTGACCGCGCGCTTATGGGTGGAGCAAAGCCAGGCCGCACCCAAAATCACCACCAGGCCCAGCAGCCCCGTGAACCGCCCCATCAGACCCCGACCACCTCGAGTATGAGATTGCGCTCGTCCGGACGCTGGCCGGAGATGCGGAACGCGTCCTCGACCATTTCCGCCGCTTCCTCCACGCGGTCTTCCCTGGTGTAGTACAGGCGGCAGAGAACCGAGCCGGCGTCCACCTTCTCCCCGACCTTGACCTCCAAAATGATGCCCACCGCCGGGTCGATCGCGTCTTCCTTGCGGTCCCGCCCCGCGCCGATCATATTGGAAGCGACGCCGATGTCCTCCGCGTCGATGCTGCTCACGTACCCCGCGCGCGGCGAGGTGATTTCGCGCATGCCGGTGGCGTTCGGCAGCAGCTCGAATTTATCGAGCGCCTGCGCGTTGCCGCCCTGCGCCGCCACCACCTGCTTGAACTTGCGGTACGCGGAGCCGTCCACCAGCCGCTGCTCGGCCAGGCGCCGCGCCTCTTCGAGCGTGGCGGCCTTTTTGCCGAGCTGGATCATGTGCGCCGCCAGCTCGATCGAAAGTTTGGTCAGGTCTTCCGGACCCGCGTTCTGCAGCGTCTGCGATGCCTCCATGATCTCGAGCGCGTTGCCGACCGCGTACCCGAGCGGCTGATCCATGTTCGTGATCAGCGCCCGGACTTTCTTATCCATGCGGCGCCCGATCGCCACCATCGTCTGCGCCAGCCGCCGCGCGTCCACCTGCTTCTTCATGAACGCGCCGCTGCCGACCTTGACGTCCAGGATCAGGGCATCCACGCCCTCCGCCAGCTTCTTCGACATGATCGAAGACGAGATGAGCGGGATCGATTCCACCGTCGCGGTGACGTCGCGCAGCCCGTACAGCTTGCGGTCCGCCGGCGCGAGATGATCGCTCTGCCCGATGAAGCACAGCCCCAGCTCGCGAAGCTGCTTTTCGAATTCGGCCGCCGAAAGATCCGTGCGGAAGCCCGGTATCGATTCCAGCTTGTCCAGCGTGCCGCCGGTATGCCCGAGCGAGCGCCCCGACATCATCGGCACCACCACGCCCGCCGCCGCCGCGAGAGGCGCTACGATGAAGCTCGTCTTATCGCCCACGCCGCCCGTGGAATGCTTGTCCACTTTGACGCCGGGCACCTGCGAGAGATCGACCGTGTCGCCGCTGCGCAGCATGCATTCGGTGAGGCGCCCGACCTCGCGATCCGACATGCCGGAAAAGTACACGGCCATCAGGAACGCCGACATCTGGTAGTCCGGGATATCGCCGCGTGTATATCCCTCGATCAGAAACTCGATCTCTTCCGGAGCGAGTTCTTCACCGTCGCGCTTGCGCTGGATCAAGTCAACTGTACGCATTATCAGACACTTAGGCTAACACATTCCGCGGACCCGATTGTCAAGAAAAAGGATGTGGCCGGCCGGTAAATCCGCGGAGGGGGCCGCCGGCCGCGAAGCCGGGCCTGCACCTTCGCGCCAATAATGCTATCACTAGACTGAATGGACCGCATCGGGCGATATAAAATTGTCCGGGAATTGGGGCGGGGGGCCATGGGTGTCGTCTACCATGCGATCGACCCCAATATCGGGCGCCCGGTGGCCATCAAGACCATCCATCTCGGCGACGCCCGCAAGCCCGAGGAGCAGGAACGCCTGCGCGAACGCCTCTTCCGCGAGGCCCGCTCCGCCGGTATCCTCTCCCACCCCGGCATCGTGACCATCTACGACGTGGAGCAGCAGGACGACCTGGCCTATATCGCCATGGAGTTCGTCGACGGCCCCACCCTCGACCAGCTCCTCTCCACCCAGCCCACCATCGCCGCGGACAAGCTCTTCAGCATCCTCGCCCAGACCGCCGCCGCGCTCGATTACGCCCACCAGAAAGGCATCGTCCACCGCGATATCAAGCCGGCCAACATCATGATCGCCCGCGACGGGACGACCAAGATCACCGACTTCGGCATCGCCAAAATCACGGCCTCCGACCAGTTCACCATGACGGGCTCCATCGTCGGCACGCCGCACTATATGTCCCCGGAGCAGGTGCAGGGGCATCCCGTCGACGGCCGCTCCGACCAGTTTTCCCTCGCCGTGATCGCCTACGAAGCGCTCACCGGCGAAAAACCGTATACCGGCGAGCACCTGACGACGGTGGTGTACAAAATCGTCACCGAGCCGCCCGCCGCCCTCAATCGCCTCAATCCGAGCCTCGGGAGCGCCATCGAAAGCGTCGTCACCAAGGCGCTTTCCAAAAAACCGGAGGCGCGCTACCGCGACTGCCAGGAATTCATCGATGCGCTGGAGAAGGCGTGCACGGCCACCAAGGGCTGGAAGCTCATGCCGCGCGGCGGCAGCCTGAACGAGCCCACGGTAGCCGAGGCGCCGCGCCCCGAGGTCACCCTGCCGCGCCCGGTCCGCCCCGCGCGGCTCGGCGACACAACGGTCACCAGCGCCCGCACGGGCGGCCGCAAATCCGGACTCCTGACGTTCATCCTGGCGGTGCTGGTGGCGGGCGGTTTACTGGCTTTGATCGGTTTCCAGGCCATCCCCTGGATGGGTTCCAACCAGCAATCGCAGCAACAGCAGCCGGAGCAGCCGGAACAGTCCGCCGCTTCGAAGCCGCAGGAATCCTCGCCGCCGGCGTCTGCGGGAACACCGGCGGAGACCCCGCAGCAGTCCGCGGCGCCGATGGCGCCGCCCAAGTCCGCGCTGCCCGCCACGCCGCCGGAGTCCCACCCCACCGGCACGCCGCCGCAACAGGCAGCCTCCGCGCAGCCGGCGCAGCACGATAAACCCAGCCCGCTCGCGCCCGCCGTCCGCGAGACTCCGCATCGCGCCTCGACGGCGGCCGCTCCGGCCGAGACAGTCGAGCCCGTCACCATCATCACCAGCCCCGCCGGCGCCAGCGCCACGCTCGATGGCCGCCCTGACGCAGTCTGCAAGACGCCCTGCACCCTGGACGCCGCTCCCGGCCGCCACAATATTTCAGTCGAGCTCGCCGGGTATCAATCGGAGCAGCGGGAATTCGACGTCGGGCCCGCGCCGATGGAGCTGCCGGCGATCGTCCTGCGCGCCCCCGGCAGCACCCTCATGCTCACCAGCGTGCCCACCGGGGCGGCCGTGCTGGTGAACGGCCGGCCCACCGGCAAGACCACGCCCGCCCAGCTCACGCTGCCGCCCGGCAGCTATCGCGTCACCGTGGAGCGCGACGGCCGCGAGGCCAGCCAGACGGTGGATCTGCGCGGCGGGATCAATTATTTGAAAATGCAAATCGGGCAGTAGAGGCAGCCCGCCCCGTCATCAGGAAGGCTGCCGCGCCACCACAAAAAACCCGCCGCCCCCTACCGGCGGCCGGGAATTCGTCCGCGGGAAGCGGCGCGGGTCGAAGCGCGAAGCTTCCTCATCCGGCTGCGAGGCCCGCGCCTCCCAGCCGAACCCGCCGAAGAGTCCGGCCGGATCGTCCGTGCCGAAGCGCCATGCCATTCCGCGCTCCTCCATCGCCTGAAGAAACGGTTTCATCCACGGGCTGGCGAGGAACGAGGCGCTGACGAGATCGGTGACGAGCACGCTGCCAGGCGCGGCAATCGCGGAAATCTCGGCCAGGACGTGGTGCACCGCCGCCGCTTCCAGATAGTAGAAGAGCCCCTCGACGATCCAAATCGAAGCCTGCTGCGGAACCAGGCCTGCGTCCACGAGCCGTTGCGTTCAGGCGTGCTGCAGATCGGTCCCTAAAGTGACCCGGCGGCAGGTTGGCGCCGAACCCTCGCGCCGCAGGATCTCGTCCTTCGCGGCCAGCAGTTCGGGGTGATCGAGCTCGTACACGGTCGTGCCCTCGGGCCAAGCCAGCCGGTAGGCGCGCGCATCCATTCCCGCGGCCACCAGGACAATCTGGCGAATCCCGGCCGCCGCGGCCTGCTGCGCCACTTCGTCGAACAGGCGGATGCGGATCGCAATGTAGCTGGCGGTTTCGTCGTGCCGGGGATTGTATTGCTCCGAGAGCCGGAGCGCGGTCATGCCCTCGTCGCCCGCCAGCGCGAGTGCGAATGGATCGAAAAACAGGCGGTCGGCGCGCTCGGATTCGCGTGCGCGCTGCGCCGCCGCCCAACGGGCGGTTTCGATGATGGATGGCACCGGGGCTCCTCCTTCGTCCGACAGCAATGGTATCGTACGCGGAGGCCGCCCGTCAGTTCTCCGAAGCGTGCTCCGCATGGTCGATGACCAGCACTTTCATCGGCCCTCTCTGCGCCTCCAGCCGTAGCCCCAATTCCTCCTGCAATGCCGTAAACAGCGACGGGCGCGTGGCGTCGGCTCCCGGATCCGGATCCCATTCGAGCGTCCAATCGTAGACTCCGCGCAGGCCCGTCTTATCGAGGACGATCCGGCCCAACTGGTTCCCCAGGTTCTTGGTCAGAATGGCAATCGGCTCGCTGGTTCCCCGCATCCGCGCTCTGCCCGGCCCTTTGGACGTGTTGATGCCGGGCTCCTGCGGTGTAGTGCTCTCCTGAAGCTTGGGGCCGCCCTTCTCGGGCACCAGAGCGTAGACCGCGGCCTCCCTCGTCTCCCAATGCACGCGCAATTGGAACCGGTCCGCCAGCAGATTCTGCAAAAGAAGCCGGAATTCCTCCGGCTGGATCTTCGCCGCCCTGCCCGTCGTGGCCACGATGTCGTACATTTCGGTATCGATCCAGTGCGGCTCGCCGGCAAGCTGAAAGCTCAGGAGGTCGTAGGCGTTCCGAATCAGTGTCTTGAGCGAAGCATTGGTTATCGTCAGCCGGCCGCCCACGATGTCGATGTGCGTGTTCCCTTCACCGCTCCGGTTGCGGCGGATCGAGGCCGCCTCGAATGCCGGGGATTGCGCCCGAGCTTCCTGCGCGATCAACACCGCCGCCGCTCCCGCGATTACCGCTATCCGCCTCCTGTTGAAAAATGCCATGATCTTCTCCCCGGAATGTATACCGCCGGCGGCCGCTTCGGTTACCCGGATCGCTCCGAACGGCCCGCCGGGAGAACGGTGTCCGTTCGTACGTAGAGGAAAGCCGCCGCAGTCCTGCTCGGGTCCGGCAGCATATAATGGTGCGTCCCGGAGCCGATGCCCGACCAGCTCCTCACTGCACTGGAAGCGTCACAGCAGGCCGAAGCCGAGCTGCGTGCGCGCGAGGAGCGCCTTCACGCCAGCCTGGATGCCGCCGCCGTGGGCGCATGGGATTGGAACATTCGCACGGGCGAGGTCCGCTGGTCCGATAACCTCGAACGCATTCACGGCCGCGCCCCGGGCGAGTTCCGGGGCACGTTCGAAAGCTTCCTCGATGGCGTGCACCCGGAAGACCGCCAGCGCGTACTCGATGCCATTCAACGCTCCGTGATCTCCGGGGAGCCGTACCGCATCGAATATCGCTCCGTCGGCGCCGATCGCGAGATCAAGTGGTTCGAAAGCAGGGGACACGTCTTCCGGGACGGAACGGGAGGACCCGAGTGGATGTCCGGAATCTGCATGGATGTGACCGGGCGGCACCGGTTTCAGGAGCAGCTCTGCGAGACGCAGCGCCTCGAGAGCCTGGGCATTCTGGCCGGCGGCATCGCGCACGATTTCAATAATCTCCTGGGCGCCATGATGGGAAATGCCGGCCTGGCCCTCGATGCGCTCCCGGCATTCTCCCCGGCCCGGCCCTTCGTTCAGAGGATCGTCAGCGCCTGCGAGCGCGCGGCCCTGTTGACCCGCCGGGTTCTCGCGTACGCGGGCAAAGACGCATCCGCGGTCGCGCCCGCGGACCTCTCCGCTCTCGTGCGGGATCTCGAATCTCTCCTGCACGCCAGCATTCCGAAGCTGGTGGCCATCTCGCTCGACCTCGAAGAAGACCTGCCGTCCGTCCTGGCCGATGAAGCGCAGCTCCAGCAGGTCATCATGAATCTCGTGATCAATGCCGCCGAGGCGATTCCCGCGCACACCGCCGGGACCGTCACGATTGCGACCGGACGCCGGCGGCTTCGCCCGGACGATCTGCAACGCGCCATGGTTCCGCTCACGGAGATCGCGAGCGAGTACGTCGAACTCTCCGTTCATGACGACGGATGCGGAATGGACGCCGCGACGCAGGCCCGCATCTTCGACCCGTTTTTCACGACCAAATTCGCCGGGCGCGGCCTGGGACTTTCCTCGGTTCTCGGGATCGTCGGCGCCCATCGCGGAACCATCACGCTCCGGAGCGCGCCCGGCGAGGGAAGCTGCTTCGCGGTGTTCCTTCCGGCCGCCCCGGATTCCGCCCAGCCCAAGCGCGCCGCGGAGGCTCAGACCGCCTCCGGCAGCGGGACGATTCTGATCGTCGACGACGAACCCGCGGTGCGGGAAATGTCCCGGTGCGTGCTCGAATCCGGCGGTTATCAGGTGCTGGTTGCCGCCGACGGGCTGGCCGCGATTCAGCAGGTGATCGAGCACCCGGAGATTCGCGCCGTCCTCATGGATCTCGCCATGCCCGGGATGGGCGGCGACACCGCCGCATCCCGCGTGCGCGAGCTTCGGCCGGAGATGCCGATCCTGCTCTCGAGCGGCTATTCGATGAGCGAAGCGGATCGAAGCTCACCGGAAGGCGGCTATTCCGCATTCCTGCCGAAGCCGTACAGCCCCGCGCTGCTGCTCGACCGGATCGGGCGGCTGTTGAGCAGCTAAGCGCGGCTCCTGGTTCCGCTGAGCCCGTTGTTACACTCGGAGTTTGGAAGATCGGATCCTCATCCTCAACGGCTCGACCGGCATCGCCGCCGCGGCCGCGCGCCTCGCGGCAAAGGCCGGCGCACGCCTCGTGATTGCTACCGCGGACGAGGCCTCGGGCATCGAACTCGCTTCCGAAACCGGGGCCGAGCTGTGGACCGGCGATCTCGCACGCCCCGGCGCCGCCGAATCGGTGCTGGGCTTGTGCATTTCCAAGTTCGGCCGCGTGGACGCGCTCTTCAACGCCTCGGGACTCTCCGGCCGGCGCTATGGCGATGGACCGGTACACGAATGCACCGATGAGGGCTGGGAAATCACCCTCACCCGCAATCTCACGGTGACATTCCACCTCTGCCGGGCCGTCATCGGCCGCATGTTGGACCAGGCGGCGGGGCCGTCGGGCATCCGCGGCGCCGTGCTGAATATGGGCAGCGCCCTCGCCGATTCTCCCGAGCCGCGCCATTTCGCCCATCACGCCTATGCCGCATCGAAGGGCGCCGTGGTGGCGCTGAGCCGCGCGATGGCAGCCTGCTACGCGCCCCAGCAGATCCGCGTCAACGTGCTCGCTCCGTCGATGGTGCGCACGCCCGCCGGCGAGCGCGGCGCCGATCCGGAGTTGCACGAGTTCCTCCGCAAGAAGCAGCCGCTCACCGGCGGGATGGTGGAAGCCGAGGACGTCGCGCGCGCCGCGATCTTCCTGCTTTCCGATGCCGCCGCCGCGATCACGGGACAGGTGCTCACCGTGGACGCGGCGTGGAGCCTCAGCGGCGTCTGACTCGCGCTCACCGCCGCGCGAAGATCCAGTCCCGCAGCTTCAGCCACCACTCCGCTCCCCACGGCCGCGGCCAAAAGCCGCTGTTGACATGCCACAAATCGAGCGCGGCGGCGGCCATCGCGCTGCGATCCAACGATGCCCCCAGCGCCACGTCCTGCACCGTGTTGCGCCGCAGAATATCCCGCAGCGCCGCGCGCCCGGACGGCATCCGCAGCGGCTCGCCCGCGAGATAACCGGCAAGGACCGCCGTGGCCGTCGCATCCGCCGGCTGCTCGATGGCCGCTATCCTGCCCTCGCCCGCCGGCACATCCGGCACGCGCAGCGGCGTGACCCGCACTTCCATCGGCCGCACCGTCCAATCCGCCGTCTTCAACTGCACCTCCAGGCGGAAGCGCGCCACGTCTGCGTTGGGCGGAAGCCAGAGATCGACCAGGTAGACGCGCGTGGTCTGGCCGTCGATTCCATCGTCCGGGTCCGGCATGACGCCGAAATCCGGCAGGCGATGCAATTCGCTCAGCCGGTCGGGAATCCAGCCCGCGGCGGTATGGGCGAAATGCTCCTTGTAGACGGCTACCAGGCAGGCGCTGACCGGGTTTGGGACGACGTACAGGAAGTAGCTTTCCTTCGCCGGCACGGTGACCGCGATATGGAAGGACGCGAACGCGTTGCGCGCCACCGCGGGCGAAAGGACCTCGCGCGGACCCGACCACCCACGGTCCGGCGCCGCGATGCCGCCGAACGGGTCCGGGCGCGAGAATTCGGAGTAAATTTCGACCGTCTGCGCGTGGAGCGCGCCCAGCGCAAGAGCGGCGAGCGGCAGAATGGATCGGCGGCCTATGCCCCTATCCTACTCGAACCAGCCGTTCCTTTCCGCGGTGCGCCGGCCGGATGGCGGCCGGCTCGGTCTCCGCGCCGACGGCCTGCAGCCGCGCCATCTCCGCGTACCAGCCGCCGCGCGCCATGAGGTCCTCGTGCGTGCCCTGTTCGACGATGCCGCTGCGATCCATGACCACGATCTCATCGGCCAGCTTGCGCACCGTGGAAAGGCGGTGCGCGATGATGATCACGGTCCGCCCGATCAGCCACGGCTCCAGGTTGCGCAGGATGCGCTCTTCGGTCTCGCTATCGAGCGCGCTGGTGAATTCGTCCAGCACGACGATCCGGCGTTCCTCGCGCATTGCCACCAGCGCCTGCGCCAGCGCGATCCGCTGCTGCTGCCCTTTCGAGAGGCTGACCCCGCCCTGCCCGATGCGCGTGTTGTACTTCTGCGGCATGCGGCAGATCTCTTCGTGCATGCACGCCGCCTTGGCCGCCTCCACCACCTCGCGCCGCGTGGCCTCCGGACGCGTCGAGCGGATCACGTCCCACATTCGCATGCCGGAGAAGAACACGCCTCCCGATTGCGAGACGTGCGCGAACAGGCCGCGGAGATCGTCGAGCGGCCAGCGCCGCACGTCCCGCCCGCAGATCTCGATCGATCCCTGCTCCACGTCGAACATGCGGGTCAGCAGGTTCTGGATCGTGGTCTTCCCGCAACCCGACCGCCCGACAATCCCGAGCACCGTTCCCGGCGCAATGGAAAGGTTGAAGTTCCGCAGCACCGGCGAATTGCGCCGCGGATAGGTGAATTTCACGGCGCGCATCCGCACCCCGGCCCGCTCGGCGGCGGGCGCCGGGGCTACCGGCCCCTCGTCCGCGATGGCCGGCCGCTCCGCCATGAGCTTGACCAGCACCCGCGTCGGTTCGATGCCGTCGTAGATCCGCTCGATCAGCGAGGCGTATCCGCTGAACGAGCTGAGCAGTTGCTCGGTCAGCATGTTCAGGTAGAGGATCATGGCGCCATCGAGAGCGTTCCGCCGGTATTGCCAGATCCACACGCCCTGGCAGGCCCGCCTGGCTACGGTCAGCACCATGTTGCGGCCGAAACCGAAGCGGTTGCCGATGCGGGCTTCGGCCAGCCCGCAGGCGACGATCCGTTCCTGCACGCGCCGGTAACGCCGCAGTACATTGCCCTGCTGCCCGTATTGAACGACCGGCTGGATGGCCTCGACCGATTCCGAGAACAGCCCGAAATCGCGGTTATAGCCGCGATACCGGCCGCGGGCGAACGGCCGCCGGCGGCGGTTTTCGACAACCGTCAGCCAAAGGAATACGCCGAGCGCCGCAACGAGAGCGGGCGTCGTGATGGCGCTGAACCAGATCAGCGGAATCAGGCTGAAGCCGGTTTGGATGAGGGCCGGAACCAGCTCCCGGCTCAACCCCTCGGCCGTCTGCACCACCTTGCCCACGCCGTTGTTGACCTTGCCGACCAGCTCGCCGGAGCTCTGCCGCTGGTGCCATTCCATCGGCATGCCCAAAACCTTTTCCAGCGCGCCGCAGCGCAGGCGGGCGAAGAGGGGATAGCTGATCCGCGAAGAAAAGAAATAGTTTAAGGCCAGATCGAAGCTGAGGTAAGCTCCGTCGAACACGATGAACGCCGCAACGAAGATCCACTCCGGGACGGACGTGTGGCGCAGCGCCAGCCGCAGCGCCCAGACCAGCGAATACCCGGCCGCGACGACCAACGCCTGCCGCAGCACCACCCCGGCGAGGTACTTCCGATACTGCCCGCGAAACGGCGCCAAGAGCGCGCAAAACTGCTGAATCATCGGTAGCTTTTCTCTAGCGCGGGCAGGAGAGGGACTTCCTGAGGTAAGTACGTTACCGCACTAAAGCTAATTGTACGCAGAAGCGCAGAACTCGGTCAATTAACAGGGGATTAAAGGCGAAAGGGACCTAACTAAAGCGCTACTCGTAGCGCAGCGCTTCGGTCGGATTCAGGTGCGCCGCGCGGTTGGCCGGCAGGATCCCGAAGACCAGCCCCACCATGCAGGAAACGCCGAAGGCCACCACCACCGCGACGGGGGAGATCGGAATCCGAATATCGGTGAACAGGCTGACGCTCCAGGGAATCGCGACTCCGACGAGGATGCCGATGATGCCGCCGGTCAGGCTGACCATCATGGCCTCGGTCAGGAACTGCAGCAGGATCTCCCTGGCCGATGCCCCGACGGCCAGCCGCACGCCGATCTCGCGCGTCCGCTCCGTCACGGTGACCAGCATGATGTTCATGATCCCGATCCCGGAAATCACCAGCGTGATGGCCGAAACGAGGATCAGGACGAGTGAGAGGATCAGCGATATGTTCTTTGCCGCGTTGAGGATAGCGGTTAATGTATCAACCCGGTAGTTAGCTCCGGGGCGGTGGCGTCCGGCGACGATCTGCTGCACCCGCGCCGCCGTCCGGTCGACCTGCTCGGGCGACCGCACCTGCACATAGAGCGGGTCGATCCGTTCCACGGGTGTAAAATTCCGCAGCGCCGTGATGGGGATCAGGATGGTGTCCCGCTCGACCTCCGACTGCCCGAAAGTCTCGACTTTTTCGTGAAAGGTTCCGACGACGGTAAATTGCAGCCCGAACAGCCGAATGACCTGGTTGTCCGCCGCACGACTGCTGCCGAACATCCGCTGCGCCAACTGATCGGTCAGCAGGGCCACCTTGCCACGCGAGGCCACGTCGGTGGCGTCCAGAAACCGGCCGCTGCTGATGACGATGTTGCGGACGGCGGCGTATGCGTCGTCGGTGCCGATCACCTTGACGTCCTGCTCCTTGCCGGCGATCAGGATGTGGTCGAAGTTGGCCATGACGCCGGTGGCGGCTACGATCTCCGGCTGCAGCTCGCGGCGGATGGCTTCGACATCCGACATTTTGATGTAGTCGGCGTCCGCGGTCGGGGTGCTGGGACCGGCTGAGACGAGGTAGGCAAAAATGATGTTCGACCCGATGCCCTCGACCTGCTGGAGGATGTAGTCGCGGCTGGTCAGCGAGATCGTCACGACCAGGATGACGGAAGCCGTACCGATGACCATCCCCAATCCTGTCAATAACGAACGGACAGGATTCGCACGTAATGCTTGAACGCTGAAACGGACGGCTTCGGCGAAGAACACTAGCTGCCCTGGACCTGCTTGAGAAGTTTTTCGGCGTCCGCGCGGGGCGGATCGTCGGGGGACAGCGACATGCTCATGTATTGCTGCAACAATTGCTTCGCAACTTTCAGATTGCGGCCGCTTTTGATGTACAGGTCGGCCTTGGCGTAGATCACGCGGGGGGAATTCGGCGCGAGGCGCTCGGCCTCCTGCATGCTCTGGTCCGCTTCCTGGTAACGGCCCTGCCGTGCCAGGAACTTGGCCAGATCGATCAGCCGGCCGATGCGCTGCGGGTTGGCATCGATGGCGCGCCGCAGATGCTCCTCGGCGCTGCTAAACTCCTTGCGCTTTTCCGCGATGCGCGCCCGCGCCCAGTGGGCTTCGCCGGGGTCCACGGCCTCGAATTGCACGACCAGTCCTTCGGCCTTGTCGAGACCGCCGCCCAGAAATCCGGGAGCATCCAGGTAATACTCGAACAAATCGCCCAAAGCTTCTGAATTTTTGGGGTTTAACCGGACCGATTTCTCAAAGCACTGGCGCGCCTTGCTGGCCTGTCCGGGCGCCGCGAAGGGATTGGCCGTCTCCGCCCGCCGTCCGTAGGCCCGGCCCAGCCACAACAGAATCTCGGCGTTTTCCGGTTCCGCGGCCGCCGCTTTTTCGAGAGCTTCGGTCGCTCTCTTATATTCACCGAGCATGTAGTAGTTGCGGCCGATCAGCTCCCACGCCGGGGCGTCCTTTTGCGGCAACGCCTGCAGCACTTTGAGCGAGGCTTCGTACTCGGTCAGCCCGTAGAGTTTCCGCGCGTGTTCCAGCTCGGAGCCGTGGCTCCACAGCGGAGCAGACGCCAGTACCAAAGCGATGAGGATCACCCGCATGTTTATCTTACTAGCTTAGATGGTTTGAGGGCGGCGAGAGTTTCCGGCGGGTGTACGATGATCTCTATGCATCGACGGGCATTTCTTGCTCTGGGAGCACTTGCCGCGGGGTCCCGCACCGTCCGCGCCGCGGGCCGTATGCAGCTCCACTTGAGCTGTAGCGCTCTCGGGATCAAGGCCGATCAGCGGCAGGCGATCGATCTGGCTGCCGCCCATGGCTTCGATTGTGTCGATGCCGACGGCCGCTACCTGGCGGGCCTTTCGTCCGGTGAGCTGCGGGATCTGCTCGGCGATATGGAATCGAAGAAGATCGGGTGGGCGCTCGCCGGGCTGGCGGCGGACATCCGCGCCAGCGAGGAAGTCTTCCGCTCCGGTTTGGGCGGACTGCCGCAGAATGCCCGCGCGCTCCAGGCGGCAGGCGTCCGGCGCGTCACCACGTACGTGCTGCCCATGAGCAATACCCGCACGTATCTCGAAAATTTCCGCTTCCATGCCGCCCGTCTGCGCGAATGCGCGCGCATTCTGCACGATTCCGGCATCCGCCTGGGCGTGGAATATGTGGCGCCGAAGACGCTGTGGGCGTCGCAGCGCTACCCGTTCGTCCACACGATGGCGGAAATGCGGGAGCTGATCGCGGAAATCGGCCAGCCGAACGTGGGTCTGGTGATCGATAGCTGGCACTGGTACCACGCCGGGGATACGGCGGCGGACATCGCCGCACTGCGCGCGTCCGATGTCGTCTCGATCGATCTCAACGATGCCCCGGCCGGCGTACCGAAGGACCAGATGGTGGACGGCCAGCGCGAGCTGCCGGCTTCGACCGGCGTGATCGACGTGGCCGCGTTTCGCGGCGCGCTGGCCCAGATCGGCTTCGACGGGCCGGTGCGGGCCGAGCCGTTCAATGAAGCCGTCCGGCGGATGGCGCCCGGCGAGGCGGCAACCGCCGCGATGCGCTCACTGCACGCCGCGGGCTTCTGAGGCGTCATCCCCTTTCTCACGGCCGCTGCCGCTGCTAACATGTAGCGACCCCAAAACCGGGAAGGAGATCCAAGAATGCGCACGCCTTTGTTATTGCTCACCGGGATCTGCGCCGCGGCGGTTCTCGCCGCCCAGGAACCACCCAATCCACCGACTCCGGATAATCCTGCGCAGGCGGGTCCCGCCGCCGCGGGCGGCCGCGGAGGAATCACGCCGCCTTCGCAGGAGCCTCAGCCCTACGAGAAGGTGATCACCAAGGAAGCGAAATCGAAAACCGGCGTCTTTACGGTCCACCAGGTCAAGGAAAAGTATTATTACGAGATTCCCAAGGCGGAACTCGGCAAGGAATTCCTCTGGAACACCCAGATCGCCAAGACCACGCTCGGGATCGGCTATGGCGGCGACCAGATCGCCGATCGCGTGGTGCGGTGGGAGCTGAACGGCAACAAAGTCCACCTCCGGGATATCAACTACAGTGTCACGGCGGATCCGAGCCTGCCGATCGCGCAGGCGGTGAAAGCGGCGAACAACAACACCATCATCCGTACCTTTCCGGTCGCGGCCTTTGCCAAGAACGGCGATCCGGTGATCGAAGTCACGGGCCTGTTCACCGCGGATATTCCCGAGTTCAATATGCGGCAGCGGCTCGGCGCCACGACCATGGACGCCAGCCGCTCGTACATCGAGCGGATTTCGCCCTATCCGCAGAACATCGAAACCGAGGCCTCCCTGACGTTCACGCGGCAGGCGCCCATGCCGGGACAGAACCAGGCTCCGCAGCCGGTGTTCCTCGGCGCGCAGATGCGGCCGGGCAGCGCGACCATAGTGGTGCACCACAGCATGGTGAAGCTGCCGGAGAACCCGATGAAGCCGCGCGTATTCGATGAGCGCGTCGGGTACTTCATCACCCAGCAGTACGACTACGGCCGGCCGGAACATAAGGCCGATCGCGTCCGCTACATCGCGCGCTGGCGGCTGGAGAAGAAGGACCCCACGGCCGCCGTCTCCGAGCCGGTGAAGCCGATTGTTTATTACATCGATTCCGCCACGCCGGTGCAGTGGCGCGAATGGCTGAAGAAAGGCGTCGAGGATTGGCAGCCGGCCTTCGAGGCCGCCGGGTTCCGCAACGCGATCATTGCCAAAATGGCGCCGACCGAGAAAGAAGACCCTGACTTCAGCCCCGAGGACGTGCGCAATTCCGTGATCCGCTGGCTGCCCTCGACCATCGAGAACGCTATGGGCCCGCACATCTCCGATCCGCGCACGGGAGAGATCCTCAATGCGGACATCCAGTTCTACCACAACATCATGAACCTGCAGCGGGACTGGTATTTCCTGCAGGTCGGGCCGCTCGATCCGCGCGCGCAGAAGCTGCCTATGCCGGACGAGCTGATGGGGCGGCTGCTCGAATTCGTGGTGGCGCATGAGGTTGGCCACACGCTGGGCTTCCAGCACAACATGAAGGCCAGCTCCACGTATCCGGCGGACAAGGTCCACGATAAGGACTGGGTGCACAGGATGGGCCACTGTCCGTCGATCATGGATTACTCGCGCTTCAACTATACGGCGCAGCCCGAGGACGGGATCGCAGTCGATGACCTGGTGCCGCGCGTCGGACCGTACGATATCTGGGCGACCAAGTGGGGCTATACTCCGATTCCCGATGCCAAAACGCCGGATGAGGAGAAGCCCACGCTGGATGCCTGGGCGCGCGAGCAGGATAAGACCCCGTGGTACCGCTTCTCGACGGCCGGCTCGGCGGGCTCCGATCCGGGCGACTTGACCGAAGCCGTGGGCGATGCGGACGCCATCAAGAGCAGCGCGCTGGGGCTGAAGAACCTGCAGCGGGTGGCCAAACTGCTGCTGCCCGCGACCACCGCCAGAAACGGCGAGCCGTACGAAGACCTGGCCGAGCTCTACGGCCGCATGCTCGGCCAGTGGACGCTTGAAATGAACCACGTGGCCGCGATTGTCGGCGGCTTCGAAAGCCAGACGAAGTACGTCGGACAGGAAGGGCGCCTGTTCCAGCCGGTCTCGAAAGAGCGGCAGATGCAAGCGCTGAACTTCCTCGGAGAAAACGCCTTCGCGACTCCGAAATGGGCGGTCGACCCCGAGATCCTGCGCCGTATCGAAGCGGTCGGCGTGCTCAGCCGCATCCGCAACGCGCAATCGAGCGTGCTCTCGAACGTGCTTTCGAGCTCACGGTTCGCGCGGCTGGTGGAATCGGAAGCGATCGACGGCGCGGCGGCGCTGAGCCCGGCGGACCTGCTCGCCACGGTGCGAAAGAGCGTTTGGAAGGAGTTGGAGGGGCCGCAGGTGAAGATCGACCCCTACCGCCGCAACCTGCAGCACGCTTATCTGGACCTGGTGAATAACAAGGTGAACAGCACCCAGACGATACCCGCCGGGCTGCCGCCGGAGTTCGCCGGCCTGTTCGCCACGAGCGCCGACGAAAAGCCGTTCTACCGCGCCGAGCTGCGCTCGCTCAACACCGCGATCGGCGCGGCGCTCTCCAAGACCTCCGACCGCGAGACCCGCGCGCATCTGGAAGGCGCGCGAGACCAGATCGCGAAGATTCTGGATCCGAAGTTCGCGGCCACGGGCGGGAACGCCGGCGGCGTGATCCGCATCGGCTTCGACGTGCCGGCGGATACGTGCTGGCCGGATTACGTGATTCTTCCTGACTATAGATAAGCGATGAAGGCGCAGTGCGGCTCTTGCAGTCGAGCCGCACCGCGCGCTCACAGCAGCTCTCGCAGGTCATCGAACCTCACTACGGAAGCACCCTCCCTCGAAAGAGCCAGGTAAAGGGCGGAGTCGTTCGTGAGCACAGAGCAGCCGCACTGCCGAACTGCATAGCTGATCGCTGCGTCGGTCAAGCCCAACTGTGGATCAATTGGCGACTCGCATGCGGCGATGCTCGGGACCGGGACCTCTTCCATCAGGGAAATGGTTCTCCTCAGAAATTGCCTCGCCGTTGCCAAGTCCGAGCCCTTCATATCCGTAAGGCTGCTTACCTCCGCGAGCACATGCGCAACCACGTATCGTCGCGGGATCTGCTCGATGAGGCCGGTGAGCAGGTCCCAATCCGCCGGCGTGTAGGCCTGGGTCCGCTTGAAACTGGAGATCCGGTCCCGCTGGACGGAGCCGACAATGAACAGCACGAACAAGTTCGTGTCGATCAGAACTCCTCTCGACCGGGCGTTCCGATCAAACCGCTCGAACTCCGTCATTAGCTCGCGAGCTTCATCGCGAAAGGCTCGCCCGTGTTGGCGTCGACAAGGATGGTCTTATACTCCAGGGGTAAAGCACTGCCGATGGCCTGCATCAGTTCTGGCGCCGTGGGCCGACGCTTAGGGAATCCAATGGTAATTCGCCAGACGGGACGTCCCTTGTAGGTGTCGAATTCCACCTCTTCGAGCGTATAGTCGAGGTCGCCAAGTATTCCTCGGGCATAGGTCTTGGCCTTCTCAAAGGCCTCGAGCGCTGTCATCAGACTGAACGTAACACATCGCGAGGCGATGCGAATGCCTCATTGCATCATGCTCGGCGGCGCCTGGGCCTCCAGCTTCGCCACGATCCGGTCGCGGCGCGCCATGAGGCCATCGATCTCGGCCGGCGTCAGCAGGTCGCCCATTTGCTGTTCCACGTCGCGGCGGCGGAGAGCCTTGAGCGAGCGCAGCAGCTCGGGTGGGCACTTGGTGACGGCGTCGGCGTTGCGCAGTTCGTGGGAATCGCGAAAGGCGCGCGTGTGGTCGATCATCCAGACATCCCAGTCGGTCGTGATGAGCAGGTTCTCCTGGCTGCGGTCCATGTTGTAGATCAACTGGTCGAAGGTGCGGATGATGTCCATCTGGCGGTTCCAGCGCGGGATGTCGGGCGGGTGAAGATGCCGCGCGAGGCGCTCGCGCTCATCCATGCCGACATTATCGACCCACCAGCTGAACGCCGCGGGCTTGCCCTGAAAAGGGCGCTCGACGCAGACCGGCACCATGTTGGTCAGATGCAGCAGGCGGGCCAGGCGGTAGGCGGCGACGTTGAACTTCCAGCTATCGCGAAAGTTCGTTTCGACCGATCCGTCCCGGCCGCGAAATTCCGGCAGGTAGAGATCGACCGTCTGGATGTGGGCGGAGTGCTGGCGAATGCCGTCGCTGAGGAGGGCTTTGAGCGAGTGAGTCACGCCCTTGCCGGCGGGCTCGACGGTTTCGATCTGGGCGGAGATGAGGAACGATTCCTCCTCCTGGGTGGACCACGGTCCGGGGCTGCCGCCGAGCGGACGGGGAGCCTGCGCGGCGGCCGCGAGCGCCACGGCAAACAGCAGAAAATTGCGGCGTTTTACCAGCATCCGGAGCAAAGTATGCACGCGTACGGCCACGGTCGCGAATCGCCCGGAGAGGGATTGGGACGCGGTCCGGTGACCGGCCTGCAAGGGCAGGCGGCGCACGATGCGCCACCGAGTCGACCCCGGCACTGAAATCAAAGCACTTGCGCGCGCATGGCCGCGCAAAATGCGCGGAGCGCCGTTTTTTACGGCAGTGTGTCTGCACGGCCTACCAGACCCGGCAGGCGTTGGCGCTCACCATCGGCTGGCCGGCCTTGCAGGACCAGGCCTTCTGGAATTCCTGCAGATTCTGCACGACGCCGTTGACGCGGTACCGGGGCGGCGAATGCGGGTCGGTCTGCACCTGCAGGCGGACGGCTTCGGGGCGCTCGTTGGCGCACCAGATCTGGCCGAAGGAGAGGAAATACCGCTGCTCGGGCGTCAGATTATCGATCGACCGGTTGGCGCTGGATGCGTTCGGCGCCTGGCTCGCTTCCGCGTTGTGCAGGGCGCGCAGCGCGATGCGGGCGCCGCCGTTATCCGCCGTGTTTTCGCCCAGCGTCAGTTGGCCGTTGATGTTTACTCCGGGCAGCGGCTCGAAGGCGGAATACTGCTTCGCGATGCACGCCACGCGCTCCTGGAAGGCCTTGGCGTCGGCGGGCGTCCACCAGTTCCGCAGGTTGCCCTGCGCGTCAAACTGGCTGCCTTCGTCGTCGAAGGCGTGGGTGAGCTCGTGGCCGATCACCGAGCCGATGCCGCCATAATTCACGGCGTCATCCGCGTGGTTGTCGTAGAAGGGCGGCTGGAGGATGCCGGCGGGGAAGTTGATGTTGTTCATCAGCGGGTCGTAATAGGCGTTGACGGTGGGAGGCGTCATGTCCCATTCGGTGCGGTCCACCGGCTTATCGATCTTATTCAGCTCGCGATGGGATTCGAAAAGGGCGGCGCGGTTGCTGTTGCCCAGAGGGTCGTCGCGGCGGATTGCGACGCTCGAATAGTCGCGCCACTTTTCGGGATATCCGATCTTATTCGTGATGGCGTGCAGCTTGATGAGCGCCTGCTGCTTGGTCGCGGGCGTCATCCAGTCCAGGGTTTGGATGCTCTCCCCCATCGCCTTTTCGATCTGGTGCACCATTTCGAGCGTGCGCTGCTTGGCGTCGGGCGGGAAGGCGCGCTCCACGTATTTCTGGCCCAGCGCTTCGCCGAGCTGGCGATCGACGTAATCGACGCAGCGCTTCCAGCGCGGACGGAGTACCGTAGCGCCGGTCATGGTGCGGCCGTAGAAATCGAAATTGGCGTCGACGAACGGCTTGGGCAGCAGGGGCGCCGAGGAGTGCAGCAGGTGCCACCGCAGGTAGGTTTTCCACTGGTCGAGCGGGACGTTCTCGATCTCGGCATTCAGCGCCTTGACGAATTCGGGCGTCGCGACGTTGAGCTCCGTAAACTGCGGCGCGCCGGTATCGCGGAAAAACGCCCGCCACTGAAATGCCGGGCCGAGCTTTTCGAGATCGGCCACGCTCATCTTGTGATAGACCTTCACCGGATCGCGCCGGCTGACGCGGTCGAGCGAGCCTTTGGCGAGCGCGGTCTCAATCGCGAGGATGTTATCGGCATCGAGCTTGGCCTGCCGCGGCGATTCGCCCGCGAGCTCGAACATTTTGGCGACGTGCGCGGTGTATTTCTGGCGGATCTCGACGGAGCGGGCATCGGTTTTGAGATAGTAATCGCGGTCGGGCAGACCGAGACCGCCCTGGTCGAACTGGGCGATCACCATGTTGGAGTTCTTGAAATCCTGGCCGGAGCCGAAGTCGAACATGGCGCCGGCGCCGATGGACTGGAGCCGCGCCACTTCGGCGGCGAGCTGCTGCTTGTCGCGCAGGGCGGCGATACGGTCGAGCTGCGGTTGGATGGGCTTGAGGCCGGCGGCATCGATGGCCGCCTCGTTCATGCAGGCGTAGTAATAGTCGCCGATCTTCTGCGAGATGGCGTCGCGGTTGGGCGCGGGCTTCTCGGCATCTTCGAGGATCTGGCGCAGGACCTCGCGGTTGTGCTCTTCGAGCTCGGAGAAACGGCCCCAGCGCGATTGATCGGGCGGGATGGGGTTCTGCTTCATCCAGTTGCCGCAGGCGTACTGGTAGAAATCGACGCACGGGTCGGCGGACTTATCGACGAGGCTCGGATCGAAGCGCAGCGTGGTTTGGCTCGCCGGTGCGAGCGACGGCTTCTGCTGCGGGATCGGCTTGGTTGCGGGGACACCGGGCGCCGGTTTGGGCGGCTGTTGCGGGGCCGGCGGGGTTTGGGCGGAAAGAGCGAAAGCACACACGAACAAGACCGCGGGTTTCAACAAGGCAGCACTCCTCTTCCTCAATTTACGCCTGCCGGAGCGCGCTTCCCCGCCCGTCTTCGCGCGGAAGGCGAGGTTTCATCCGATCCAGGGCGGAGCATGTGTGGAAAAACTGTGAATTTCTTGTGAATGGCCTGTGGAAGCTCTGTGGAAGCCGGGAGCCGCAAATTTACCCGACTTTGTATCCTTCCCACCGGGCGACGACGGCGCTCGCCAGGCAGTTGCCGGCGACGTTGATGGCGGTGCGCGCCATATCGAGGATCGCGTCGACGCCGAGCAGCACGGCCACGCCCTCCATCGGCAGGTGGAACGTCGCGAGGGTTCCGGCCAGGATGACCAGCGCAGCGCGCGGCACGCCGGCCACGCCTTTGCTCGTGATCATGAGGGTGAGCATCCAGGTCAACTGCTCGCCGAAGCCGGGGTGCATGCCGGCGGCCTGCGCCACGAACACGGATGCCAGCGAAAGGTATAGTGTCGTACCCACCAGGTTGAAGCTGTAGCCCGTGGGGATCACGAAGCCGACGATGTGCTTGGGGACACCGAAGCGCTCCATATTTTCGAGCGCCAGCGGCAGCGCGGCTTCACTCGATGCGGTAGAGAACGCGATGAGGAACGGCTCGCGGACGGCGCGGTAGAACGCGCGCGGCGGGATGCGGAACAGCCAAAGCGCGGGCGCGAGCACCAGGAGAATGCAGATGGCCGAGGCGGCGTACATGGCAGCGATGAGCTTGCTGAGCCCGAATAGCACGCCGATGCCTTTGCTCCCGATCGTCACCGCGATGGCCGCTCCCACGCCCACCGGGGCGAGGTACATCACGTATTTCGTGTAGCGGAACATGACCTCGGCGAGCGCGCCGCAAAATTTGACGACCGGCTCGCCCTTGGGTCCGATGGCGGCGCAGGCGACGCCGAACAGGAACGCGAAAACCACGAGCTGGAGGACATCATTTTTCGCCATGGCATCGATGATGCTGGCCGGGAAGACGTGTTCCAGAAACGTGTTGAGCGAGGCGGTGGCCTGCGGCAGCGCGGCGTCGGCGGCGGTGCGGGAGATCGGAACGCCATCGCCGGGGCGGACGAGATTCACCGCGCCGAGGCCGAGGAAGAGCGCGCAGGTGGTGACGATCTCGAAATAGAGGATCGCCTTGGCCCCGATGCGTCCCATATGCTGGAGCTCGCCCGATCCGGCGATGCCGTACACCAGGGTGGCGAACAGCAGCGGCGCGATGATGGAGCGGATCAGGCGCAGAAACACATTGCTGAGGGGCGCGAGCTGGCTCGCAAAGTGCGGCGCCAGGATGCCGAGCGCGACGCCGGCGGCCATGCCGAAGAAGATCCAGGCAGTGAGGGAAATGCGCTTCACGTTACCGTTCTCCCCATTTGAGCTTCTGGCGCAGGACGTCGAAAAACATCATGCGCGGCGGGCGGATCAGGTGCAGCGAGTATTGCGAGCTGCGGCACTGCACGGTGTCGTTCTTCTGCAGCGGACCTCCGATCTGGCCATCGATGGTGAGGAAGACGCTTTCATCCGGGCCTTGCGAGACGACGCGAATCACGCTGGTTTCCGGCACCACGACCGGGCGGTTGGTGAGCATGTGGGGACAGATCGGCGTGAGGAGAATGGCGGGGACCGAGGGGAAGATGATCGGGCCGCCGGCGGACAACGAATAAGCCGTGGAGCCGGTGGGGGTGGAGACGATCAGGCCGTCGGCTTTGAAATCGCTCACGTGCTGATCGTCCACGTAGGTATCGAGGTCGATCATGCGGGCGAGCGCGGTCTTGGTGAGCACGGCGTCGTTGAGCGCGTCGTAGGAGGCGACGGTGCAGCCGTCGCGGAGCACCTCGGCGGTCAGCAGCTTGCGGCGCGCGACCCGGTGTTCGCCACGGAAGGCGCGCTCGAGCTCGGGGTAGATCTCGTCGATGGTGATGGCGGTCAGGAACCCGAGGCCGCCGAGATTGACGGGGAATAGCGGGATCTCGCGGCGGCCGATGGCGCGGGCGGCGGAGAGCAGCGTGCCGTCGCCGCCGAGCACGATGACCAGGTCGCAGTCCTCGGGCACCTCCTCGCGGGGCAGGCCCGCGGCGCCCGTGTAAGCCGCGGTGCTGCCATCGTAGCGGATGGCGAGGCCGCGCCGCTGGAGCCAGTCGATCAGGTTCGGCACCAGTGTGCGGGCCGCTTCCGAGCCCGGCTTGGAGATGATGCCGACGGTTTTAATGATGGGCATAGAGGAGAAACTCCTGGTTCCCTTCCGCGCCCAGAATGGGGCTTTCGATCATGTCCGTGAGAAATCCGAATTCGCGCACGGCCCCCGTCACCCGAAGACAGGCGGCCTCGCGGACGGCCGGGTCGCGCACGATGCCGCCCTTGCCCACCTGGCCCTTGCCCGCCTCAAACTGCGGTTTGATCAGTATAACCATTTGCCCGCCGGGACGGAGCAGCGGCACGGCAGCGGGCAGGATCAGGGTGACGGAGATGAAGCTGACGTCGCAGGTGATGAGGTCGACGGTTTCGCCGATCTCGGCGAAGGCGAGTTCGCGCGCGTTGACGTTTTCATGGAGGATGACGCGCGGGTCGGTGCGGAGCTGCCAGGCAAGCTGGCCGGAGCCGACATCGACGGCATGCACGCGCGCGGCTCCGGCTTGCAGGAGGGCATCGGTGAAGCCGCCGGTCGAGGCGCCGATATCGAGGGCGATCTTGCCGGCGCAATCGATGGCGAAATGGCGCAACGCGGCGGCGAGCTTGAGGCCGCCGCGGCTGACATAGGGCGGACGGGCGAGCACTTCGACCGGGGCATCCGCATCCACGGCATGGCCCGGCTTGGTGGCCTTCTGCCCGCCGACGAGGACTTCGCCCGCCATGATGAGGGCCTGCGCTTTTTCGCGGGACTCGGCGAGGCCGCGCTCGACGAGCAGGCGGTCGAGGCGGAGTTTCATGGATGGGGCCTTGTCTTCACCGCAGAGACGCAGAGGACACGAAGATTACGCGGGGAAACCATGGGTCGCGCCGATCATGATTTGCGGTGCACGATCAAATCCGCCAGCTCGTGCAGGCGGGCGGCGCGGCCGCCGAAGGGTTCGAGCACCTGATGCGCGCGGGCGCATTCCTCTTCGGCCATGCGGCGGGAGGCCTCGATGCCGTAGACCGCGGGGAACGTGATCTTCTGCTGCTCGAGGTCCTTGCCGGCGGTTTTGCCGAGGGCTTCGGAGGACTCCTCGACATCCAGGATGTCATCGACGATCTGGAACGCCAGGCCGACGTGCTCGCCGTAGCAGGAGAGGGCGGCGTATTCCTCTGGCGCGGCGCCGGCGCAGATCGCTCCCATGCGGAGGCTGGCGCGCAACAGGGCTCCGGTTTTGGCGCGGTGAATGGTTTCGAGCAGCGCGGCATCGGGCGGCTTGCCTTCGCCTTCGAGATCCGCCACCTGCCCGCCGATCATCCCGCCCACGGTGCCGGCGGCGGTGGAAAGCTCGGCAACGAGGGCGGCGCGGCGGTCCGCCGCGAGATCGAGCTGCGAAAGGACCTGGAACGCCAGCGTGAGCAGCGCGTCGCCGGCGAGAATCGCCATGGCGTCGCCGAAGACCTTGTGGTTGGTCAGCTTGCCGCGGCGGTAATCGTCGTTATCGAGCGCGGGCAGATCGTCGTGGATCAGGGAATAGGTATGGACCAGCTCGAGCGAGCAGGCGCACGGGATGGCGGCGGGCGTTTCACCCGGAGCGGCGGTGCGCGCGGCCTCGATGCAAAGGATCGGGCGAATGCGCTTGCCGCCCGCAAACAGGCTGTAGCGCATGGCGCGGTGGATCGTGGCCGGCGCCGTGGCCTCGGAGGGTACCAGGCGGTCGAGCTCGGCGTCTACGGTCCGCTGCTCGAGGGCGAGATAGTCGCGCAGGTTCATGATCCGGACTTATCGTTGGGGCGGAAGGGCTCGGCGGTCATTTTGCCGTCCTTCCGGATGAGCATTTCGACACGCGTCTCGGCGGCTTCGAGCTGGCGGCGGCAGGTATCGCTGAGGCTCATGCCGCGCTCGAACAGCTCGAGCGAGCGTTCGAGCGAGAGGTCGCCGGCTTCCAGTTCCTTGACGACCTTTTCGAGTTCGTCGAGGCAGGATTCGAACGTCTCAACCGGCTTGGAGCCGGAATCGTTTTCCGCCATGCGGGTTATTTTAACGTGCGGCGCGGCCGATCCGGCGCGCGCGGATTCCCGATTGACAGCGGGCCGGGGCGGCGCTATATTGTGTCGTATCCGATATGTCGTATACGACGCATTTGGAAAGGAGATCGATATGGCGGCATCGGCTCTGGATACGGCTCTGCGGGCAATTTGGATGGCGGCGGGAATCGTCTGGCTGGTGGCGGCGGTGGCGGTGAAACGTGCGGCCCGGCGGGAAGCCGCGGGTTCGCGGATCGGGCATCTGCTGACGATGGCGGCGGCGTTCGGGATGGTGTTTTCTCCGGCGCTTCGGCCGGGACCGCTGGGGTGGCGGGCGATTCCGGCATCGGCGCCGGCGGCGACCGTGGCGCTGGCGCTGACGTCGGCGGGCGTGCTGCTGGCGATCTGGGCGCGGTTGTATCTGGGCGGCAACTGGAGCGCGATCGTGGCGGTCAAGCAGGGGCATACGCTGGTGCGGAGCGGTCCGTACCGGATCGTGCGGCATCCGATCTATACGGGGCTGCTCGCGGCGCTCGCAGGCACGGCCATCGGCTACGGGCATGTGGGCGGGCTGGTGGCGGTGGCGGTCGCATTCGCGGCCTGGATGGCCAAGGCGCGGCTGGAGGAGCAGTTCCTGACGGCGGAATTCGGCGCGGCGTACGGGGCGTATCAGCGGGAGGTCAAAACGCTGATACCATTCGTGTTGTGAGCGGACCGGCAGGGAAACAGGCGGCAGAGCTGGCGGCTGAAGTGGAGCGGGATCTGCGGGCGGTGCGGCAGCTGATGCGCCGGCCGGTGGAAGCGGCGGTCGCGCGCGGCGGCCTGACGGCGCCGCAGCAGGCCGCGATGAGCATCCTGGTGAAATCGGGCGGGGCGAGCCTCAAGGATCTCAGCAGGGAGCTGGGCCTGGCGCACAGCACGGTCTCGGGCATCGTCGACCGTCTGCAGAAAAAGGGCCTGGTGGAACGGCAGACGGATGAGCGGGACCGGCGGGTCACGACCGTGGTGGCATCGCGGCAGGTGCAGAAGTTCCTGCGGGAGAAGTGGCCTGCGCTCGAAAGCCATCCGTTGGCCGAGGCGATCGGGAATGCCAGCGAGGCGGAGCGGCGGGCGATTGCGCGCGGCTTGCGGACGCTGCGGCGGGCGCTCGAGCGGTCCGCGGGCGCTCAAGGAGTGACGGAAAGCCGCCCCGCGGCAAGATCCTGACACGGCGGCCGCGGACGATGCCGTTGGTTTTTCAGCAGTTACGAACGGCTGAAAAAGTGCCGATGAGGGGCCATGAGCCCGATCAGCGGTCTTACCAACAACCATTACGCGCAATCTATCGTGGGCGCGGCGCTACAAGGCGCCGGCCTGAACGTCTATAGCGCCAGTTCAACAGCCACCGCTTCGCAGCCGGACGGACAGCAGCTCTCGCCGTTTGCGCGGCTGATGAGCACACTGCAGCAGTTGCAGCAGGCGGATCCATCGAAATATCAGCAGGTGACGGCGCAGATCGCCGCCAATCTGCAGAACGCGGCGCAAACGGCGCAGGCGAACGGTAATGCCGAGGCGGCCGGCGAGCTGACGCAGTTGGCGACGGATTTCCGCAACGCTTCGCAGAACAACGAGCTTCCGAACATGCAGGACCTCGCGCAGGCGATCGGCGGCCAGCACCACCACGGGCATCATGCGCATGTGGCGGCGGCGGATGCGGACGACAGCACGAGCACGAGCCAGCCGTTGAGCCAGTTGCTGGCGGCATTTCAGGCGAATTCGGCGCAGAGCGGCGCGAGCGATCCGCTGGACATCATTACGAGCACGCTGGCGAGCGCGGGGCTGGGATGACGAATTGTTAACCCGGGGCCGTCCATTTCACGATTTTGAGGTCCAGCACGGCGACGCTGTAGAAGACTGGCACGAGCAGCAGGGTGATGAAGGTCGCCACGGCCAGCCCGCCGATCTGCGCGTAACATAGCGGCTGCCAGAGCGGGCCGCCATGGGTCGCCAACGGGAAGAGCGCCAGAACGGTGGCCGCCACCGTGATCATCACCGGCCGGAGCCGCTGGATGCCGGCATCGCGTACGGCCTGTTCGAACGGTTCGCCCTTTTCGTGCATCTCTTCGATGAAGTCGAACAGCACGATCACATGGCTGACGATGACGCCGATCAGACTGATGATGCCAAGAAAGGCCATGAAACCGAACGGCACTCCCATCAGCGCCAGGCAGAGGAGTGCGCCCGTGATGCCATAAGGAGCGGCCGCGAGGACGAGCAGCGGCTTGACTGCATTGCCGAATTGCACCAGCAACGCCGCGTAGATTCCCAGGATCGAGATCATCAAAACGGATGTCAGTTCCCCGAATCCGCTTTGCTGCTTCGCCTTTTCCCCTCCCACCTGCATGCGATAGCCGGGCGGCAGGTGTTTTTGGAATTTCGCGAGTTCGGGACCGGCTTTCTGAAGGATCTCCGACGCGAGGACGCCGGCCTGCGGGAAGGCATGGACCCCAATGGTCCGAAAATGCTCCTGACGCCGGATCCGCCCCGTAACCATGCGGTTGACGATCGATGACACGCTGCGGAGGGGGACTTTCTGTGACGCCGGGGAGGAGGAGTACACATAGAGATTCTGCACATCCGAGAGTTGCCCGCGCTCGAGGGCCCGCAGGCGCGCGATCACGGGAATTTGCAGATTGCCCTGGCGCAGGGTGGTCACCGCAGTTCCCTCGGTCGCGGTGGCTGCGGAAGCCGCGACATCGATGTTGGAGACGCCGGCCAGATTGGCCCGGTCCGGATCGACCTGCAGCTTCACCTCGGGACTCTCCGCGAACCAGTCGTTTTGCACCACATGAACTCCGGGGATGGTCCGGAAGATATTCTCGACGGCCGCGGCCAGCCTGCGGAGGGTCTCGATATCGGCCGGTTCGTCCTTCACATCGACATCCGACGTTCCGGCGATCCGCACTTCCACCGGGAATTCGACCGGATTCGTCTGCAACTGATGCAGGGTCACGTACGCGCCCGGGACCTCCCGGCTGACCGCGGATTGGAGCGGTCCGATGAGCCGCGGCGTCGCTTCCTTGTCGCGCAGGCGGATCAGGATCAGGGAATAATTGCGCTGCGGCAATTCCGGAGCGGCGGAATACCAGAAGCGCGGACCGCCGCCACCCACGAACGTCGTGAGCGATTCGAGGAGTTCCCCGGGGTGTTTGGACGGGTGGGCGCGCGCATACTCGCCGGCAACCCGCCGGACGATGGATTCGACGCGGGACGCGGCTGCATCCGTCGCATAGAGCGCGGCGTCATTGGGGAGCCAGATGTCAACGTAAGACCAGTATTGAACGTCATCGGGGAAGAACTGGCTCTTCATTTTGGAACCGACGGCCAGGCCCAATCCAAGAAAGAGGAGCGAGATGCCGATCACGGCCCACCGCCAGCGGATCGCGCGGCCTGCCAGGCGGTAGTAGGCTCCGTAGAATCCGCGTGCGCGCCGCTCTTCGATCGATGGCTCCGGCCGCCGTGGAGCCCGCAGCAGGTAATACCCGAGCAGGGGCGTAAACGTCTTGGAAACCATGAGGGAGGAGATGAGCGCCGCCGCCATGACGATCGGCAGGCTGCGGAGGAAATCGCCGGTAGAGCCGGTAAGCATCAGAAAAGGGAGGTAGGCGATGATATTGGTCAGCGTCGCATAGAGGATGGCGCGCGAGAGCTTGGTAGGTCCCAGCCAGGCGGCAACCGACCGGGGATGCCCATCGGCGAGGTGGCGCTTGATGGCATCGTTCGCCACCACCGGATTATCCACCAGCAAGCCGAGGGCGATGATCAGCGTGGCGATCGAGACCTGCTGCAGCTCGACGCGCGCCATATGGGCCATGCCGAAGGTTATGGCGAGGGTGATCGGCATCGACAGAGCCATGAGGAGCGCCGATCGCCACTCCCAAAAGCCGATCAGCGCAATCAGGACGACGAGCACGATCGCCTCATACAACGCCTCCATGAACAGGCCGATATTCTCTTTGACCTGGAGAGGCTGGTCAGACGTGCGCACCACGATCAGGTCCGCTGGGAGCACGGCGCGCACCTGTTTCCATTTTTCGTCGATCGAGGCGCCAAATTGCCGGATCTGCTCTCCGGACCGCATGTAAACCGCGAGGGTGATGGCGCGGTAGCGGCGCGGCTTTCCATCCCTGGCCGCGCCGGTGTAGTAATTCAGGTACTCCGGCGGAGACTGATAGCCCTGGCCGATGTGAACCAGATCGCGCAGATAGAGCGGCAAGGCGCCCTTCGGCGGCGTAATCAGAACATCGCCGATGGCGCGGGCGGCCTCGAATTTGCCGGAGACGTCGATCGGTATGCGCCGCCGGTCCGCCTCGATATCGCCTCCCGGCACGGTGATGTTGCGGGCGTTCAGAATGCGGGCCAGGTCAGCGGGCTGCAAGCCGTAGGATGCCAGCCGTTCCTGCGAATAATCGAGGTAGACGGCTCGCGGCAGGATGCCTTTGCGTTCGACCTTCGAAGTCTGCGGCGCTCCAAGCAGCGTGCGGCCGATGAGATCGGTGAAGTCGTCCAGCTCTGCGTAGGTGTACTTCGGGATTGCAACGGCGGCCAGTTTCCGCCGTGTTTCCCGCGCGTCGCGAATAATGACCGGAGCCGAGATGTCGGGATCGAATTCGGATTCCTGGAGGCGGGCCGCGGCAAAACTGGTGATGAATTGCAGGATGCACTCGTCGTTGAGATCCGATTCCCCCTCGATGTCCATAAATCCCCGGCCGGCGATCAGCCGCGAGCGCCGGAGCACGCCGGCGCGCTCGGCGCCCAGCCGCAATGCTCCGGCCGCCTCTTCCACTGCGGTGTTCGAGAGAGACTGGGGGAAGGTAAATACGATGCTGACGCGGGGGGACCCCGACGGGCCGGTCCCGGCGCGCGCCGAGCGGAGCGCGGCCTCCACGGAGAGCGCGCGCATCCGCGTCTCGACATCGTCTTCGAGCGGATCTGCCACGGTCATCATGAGGGCGGCGGTATCGCCGAAGTCGCTTTGAAACTGGATGCCCGTGGCGCCGGCGGGAAGCTTAGGCGTGAGGGAATGCAGCTTCAGGTTGATATCGCTGAACTGCTCCCGCGTATTGGTGACATTTTCCGCGAGCTGGACGTAGACGATGGACGTGCCCGGCAGCGAAATGGATCGAATGCCGTATTCGTCCGGGGCCGCGGGGTGGATGTGCTTGTTTTCGGCGATCGCCTGCTCGATGGGCCGCGTGACGAGCTGCTCGACCTCCTGGGCGGTGGCGCCGGGCCATCGGCACAGGGCGACACCGACGCGGACCGGGATTTCGGGATCCTTGCGCTGCGGCATCGAGAAATACCCGTACGTACCCCATGCGACGGAAAACACCAGCGCCGCCCAGGCGATCTGGCGGTGCTCGACAAAGAACCGCGAGGCGTTCCGCGTGCGCTCCATCAGATCCCGATCGCTCAGATGCGGCACGGAATGCTCCTCACGGGATCACACTCACCTGCTGGCCATCGCGCAGGAGGGCGGCGCCGAGGGTCACGATGCGGTCCCCGCGCGAAAGGCCGCGCGTGACTTCGATCGAATCGCCAAAGGTCTCACCGATCCCGATGGCCCGTGCCGCTGCGTAGGATTTTCCGCCGCGCCAGATCAAGCGGAAGACCGCGAACCCGTTCGGATCGGCTGGCGCGCGGACGACCGCCGCGAGGGGCACGACGAGCCGCGGCTTCGCGCCGCGGGTCTGGCCGAGAATCAGGGAACCGATCATGCCGGGCCGGATGTCCTCGCGCGGGTTGTCCAGGGTCACTTCGACGGTGAAGACGCGGCTCTGCGCATCGGCCTGCGGGGAAATCGAAGTCACAGTTCCGACGGCGGAGCGCTGTAGAGGCTCGAGCAGCACCGGCTGTTTCTGTCCGCGGCGGATGTCCGTGAGCTTGAAGTCCGGCACCGCAAAGACCGCCTTGACGAGATGGGTGTCCACGATCGTGTAGCCGATGGTTGTGCCGTTGACCACGCTCCCCCGATCGACGTTGCGCGCAGCGACCCAGCCCGCGAAGGGCGCGCGCAGCGCCGTGTCGCGGAGCGAGAGCCTCTGCTGCGCCTCCAGGGCGCGCGCGTTTTCGACGCCGCTCGCGGCAGCGCGGACAGCGTCTTCGGCAGCGGCTACGGATGCGGCATTCGCTTCAAAGCGCCCCTTGGCCTCGTCGTACTGGGGCTTGACCAGGCTCGCCTCCCGGAACAGATTGTTCGCGCGCGTATACTCGATTTCCGAAGTAGTGAAATTGGCGCGAGCGGCTTTGAGCTCAGCCTCCGCCCGGGCCCGCTGCGCCTCGGCCTGTGCGAGCTGCGCCTGCGCCTGCTCGAGGGCATGCTCATAATCGAGCGGACGCACCTGCGCCAGCTCGGCATTCCGGGCCACGCGATCGCCGGCCTGAACGTTGCGGATACGGCCATCGGCGCCGCGCACCTGGAGAATCCGCTGCACGATTCCACCGGACTTGAATGCCAGATCCACCTTCTGGTAGGGTTCGATGCTGACGGAATACTTCTCCTGAGGGGCCGGCTGGATCTCCTGGACGACGCCGGCACGCACGGCCTGAATCGAGGGTTCCGGCTCTTTCGCCTTATGACAGCCGGCGAGGCACAACGGCGCTGCCAGGAGGAAAATTTTGCGCCGCATCAGAATTCTCTCCCCAGCGCGCGGTCGAATTGCGCCTTTGCTTTCCAGAAGGCGGCCAGAGCGCTTCGATACTCCGAGTCGGCCTGGACCACGGCGGCCTGCTCTTGCAGCGCGCCGGAGAGCAGAACGGCCTTTTCGCGGTAGAGGTTCATCGTCTCGCGCAATTTTTCACGGTGCTCCTGCTGCTGGAGAGCCGCCGTGTCCAGCAGCATCCGTGCTTCCGCCAACGCCCGGAATTTGCTGTTCACCTCTAAGAGGACCTGCTGTTCCGTCTCGCGCCCGGCGAGCATGGACTGTTTGACGCCGGCCCGCAGCGAATTCGCCTTGTGACGCTTTCGCCCCCAATCGAAGGGTTCCCATTGCAGCAGAACTCCGGTGCTCATGAAATTCTGCGGCATGAAGCTCACATTCGGAAACGAAGCGTAGGTGAAGCCCACGCTGACATCGGGGATGTACTCCGCATGCTGGCGGCGCAGCTCGGTTTCGGCTTCTTTGATCTCAAGGCGGGATTGCTGGATCTCCGGGCGCTGGCGAAGCGCCAGGCTCTGCGCCGCGGGCAAGTCGATCTCCTCGGCTGCGGGGGGAGGCTCCACCTCCACGGAGAATTCCGTTTGGAGATCGCGGCCCAGCAGCCGGTTGAGAGATTCCTTTTGCGTCTGGCTCGTGTCCCGAAGTTTGAGCAACTGATACCGCTGCTGGCTGAGCCGGGCCGTAACGGCCAGACTGTCGGACTTCAGCACGGCCATCTCCACGAGCTGGCGGTCGGTCTCCGTCTGCAGGGCGAGCAGGGTCTTGACGTTCGCTTCGGCAGCCTCGATCTCCACCTGCGATTGCGCGATCTCCTGATAGAGTTCACGGACGGACTCCACCGTCTCCTGTCTTTTCTGCCGCAATCTCTGTCCGGCGAGTTCCTCCCGGATCTGCGAGGAGATCAGAGCCAGACGAATTTTCCAGAGTTGGGAAACCGGCTGCATTACCTGTCCGAGGATGAACCCGGCAAACTGGCGCGGCTGGGTGACGGTCTGATTGTGAGCGGGAATCGGTCCGGTGGCCGCGAAAGTGCCCAAAGCGCCTTGCGGGATGGTGAATGTGACCGCACGCAGAAGTTCGCCGCTCAGCAGGTAAATTTGAAACTGCGGCAGGCGTGTGGTCCTCAGCGCCGCGGTCTCCTCTCCGGCGCGCAGGACGTCCAGTGCGGCGGACTGCACCTGGCGATTTCCCTTCAGCGCGAGGGCAACCGCATCGCGAGCGGTCAACACGGGAGCGGTTTGTCCGGCTGCGGCCGCAGTTGCCAACAGACCGGCCACTGCAGCTCTCAGACTTCCTATCTGTATTCCTCCCGCCATAACGGAGGCAGATTCCACGCAGTATTGGCAATCTGCCAGCCAGTGAGAACGACAGCAGACAACGTTGGATTGTTCAAAGGCGAATGCCAGTTGTCGATCGGTGCTGGCGGTCAATGGCGGGTGAAATCCGGAGCCTGCTGCGACCAGCGCGAGGCTCCTGGCATTTGCCAGTCTGAAGGAATCGGCCGGCACGGAAAATCCGGAGGCCGCTGCCACAGCCGCGCGGCAAGGCCCGTTTCGAGATTTCCCGGAATTCCGCAAGCCCGTTCGGCTCTAAAACTTAGCGGGCCTCACGGCCGCGTGCGGCGAGGGCGCGCCGGGCTCGCATAAAAAATCTAAAAATGTCCGAATATACCGCAATCCTTTCGGGATATACTGGAAATTCAGAGGCAGCGGCATGAAAAAATACGGCAAGTTCGCGGCTTTGATCGCGGTGGTCGTGGGAACTCTCGTCTGGCTGGCGACGGCCGGAATGAACGAGAACAAGACCTACTATAAGACGATCAGCGAGCTCTCGCAGATGGGCGATAAGGCCTACGGACAACGGATTCGAGTGGGCGGGTTCGTGGCGGCCGGCTCGATCCAGCGGGTCAACGGCGGCGTACGGTTCACCATCACGCAGGACAATAGCGGCACGAGTTCCACGCTGAAGGTCGACTATACGGGCACCGACCCGCTGCCGGACACCTTCAAGGATCACGCCGAGGCGCTGGCGGACGGGAAACTCGGGCCGGACGGCATCTTCCGGGCGCAGAAGATCCAGGCCAAGTGCGCGTCCAAGTATGAGGCCAAGCCGGGGCAACTGGCGCCGGGCCAGGCGCCGGTCAATCCGGGGCAGCCGGCCGCGAGCCAGGGGCCGGTGAGCAGCGTGCCGGAAAAATCCGAAGGAAAACGCGCCATCTAGCGTCTAAGGAGAGCGGGC
>Ga0070740_10001303_pt1 | contig 35750 bp, 28 predicted proteins | sample Coa_R2_FD_67286 | JGI IMG/M metagenome (GOLD analysis project Ga0070740, IMG submission 67286) | Surface soil microbial communities from Centralia Pennsylvania, which are recovering from an underground coalmine fire - Coalmine... | ecosystem: Environmental > Terrestrial > Soil > Unclassified ... | reverse complement strand
GACTGACGCCAAAAAATGCAAAAGTAATTGCCAACTACGGCGGAGACAGTTCATTCCTTTACCAAACCAACCGGCAAGGATGGGCAAGTCTGGAAAAACCAATTCCTGATCTGATAAAAATGGGAGCAGCGTACATGGTGATTGTCAATCCGGGTCCGCAAGATCTGCAACTGAGGAAAACCTACAAAACAATTGCCCAAACAAAACAATATATCATCTTCCGTTTGTAACAAATTACCTCTTGCAAGAGCTGAAAAAAATCTGTACGCTAATTTAGTATAGCTTTTTTCTATGAATCCGTTACAAAAATTTTCTCCGCCGATTCTGGCGGCATTAGTACTTTTAGTACTCGTCGGAGGAGGCATCCTTACGCTTTCACAAATTCAGAAACAGCAAAATAATCAAAGTAATGCACAGTCAGTACAATGGAACGTCACGCAGTCAGCGAGCGCTTCATGTATTCCCGCAGGGACAGTCAACATTGCGGTTACATTTACTAACGAAGAATCTTCCGCCGGGATCAATGTGAAAGCAAAAGATAACCAGACGGGTAATACAGTTAATCTTGGAACAGTAAAAGCGCATGCAACAGCAACCGGACAGATAGCAACCGGTAGACAAACTCTGAACAGTGGACAAGTAACATTTACTATGACATGGGCAAGCGGGCAAAGCGGATCTGATACAAGGACGGCATCATATAATGCAGTTAAACAGTGTGTGTCACCATCACCAACACTTACGCCTATCCCAACAGCAACGAAAACGCCAACACCAACACTTCCTGTTTCTCCTACGCCAACGGTTTGTCCGACTCCTGGAACAGTAAAAAATATAAAAATAATTTGTCCCTATTGTTCACCAACTCCAGGTCCATGAAAAAACTATGTATAGTATAAAACTTTCAAAACAAACTGTAGCAATTGTTTTTCTGCTTTTGTTGCTTATTGGCGGAGTCATCCTTTTTATCCAATTTCAACAAAGACAAGAGTTGCGGCAACGGGCCGAGTCGGTTACGTGGTTAACCGCGCAAGCTGCTGATGCCATTTGTAATACTTCAGGAACAGTAGTAATTAACGTTGGGTTCACCAATGCAGAGACAGATCGCTCTATGCTGGTGACTGCAAAGGATAATCAATCAGGACAATCAGTAAATTTAGGTACGATTGGACCGTCGCAAACAAAAACAGGACAGATAGATACAAAGATGGCGAGTGTGAGCGCCGGGACGGTGACTTTCCAGCTTGCCTGGGCAGATAGCCCAAATCAAACTGATACAAGGACGGCAAATTATGCGGCAGTTAATCAATGTGCCGGTTCAAGTGCTCCAGTATGTACTGATACGTCACATTCTATCTGTGCTTGGGACGGCGTGCCGGGAGCAACAGCATACAACGTTACCGTAACTGATGTGACAGCGGGGAAAGTGATAGATACTGAGACAGTTGCCTCTTCATCAACACAATTAATTTTCTCAAGCCAGCCGGGAGAGACATACAAATGTAGTGTAAATGCACAAAATGCCTGTGGTACTGGAGAGGGAAGTGACAGTCCGCAATTGACCTGTCCACTTCCGCCAACAGCAACGCCGACACCAACGCCGGGAGTTTGCATACCTGATCAATCAACCTGTACGTGGGACAGCCTGCCGGGAGCAACAGGATATAATGTAAAAGTTATTGATAGTAATTCAGGTGCTGTTATCAAATCAGGGACAGTGACAGCACCATCCACATCATTTACGTTCTCAAGCGAACAGGGTAGTTCCTATCAATGTAGTGTAACAGCTCAAAATGTTTGCGGCAGCGGTACACCTGCAACAGGTCAACCGATAACCTGCGGTACGACTGCGACACCAACACCAACTGAAAGCATCCCGCCAACACCGACCAATACACCGGCGCCTACAGCAACGCCGACCCCAATTCCACCAACTGCAACTGCGTATCCGACGTTTACACCAGCGCCCACACAAACGCCATATCCGACCTATACTCCAGCACCAACGCCAACACCTGTGGTTATTGTCAGGACGTTGCCGACGACACCACCACAGATTATTAATCAACCGGGGCCAGGGCAAACGCAAGTTGTCCAGGTACCAGGTCAAAATCAAGTCGTACAGGTTCCGGGGCAACAGACAGTGATACAGACAACGCCGCGTCCAACTATTGCTGCAACAGGGAGCACGACTACAACAGCTGTAGCTTTGGGTTTGGGCAGTTTACTGGTCGCAATTGGCGGATTGGTATTCTTCATCTTATGAAAGTGCTTGTTATTTCTTCATATGTTCCTTATCCTCTCTATTCTGGCGGACAGGTCCGGCTTTATAATCTGATGCGTGAATTGTCAAGTAAGCATGAAATAACTCTGATTTGTGAAAAACGCTTTAAACAAAAAATTTCTCGCGAAGATATCGCGGCCCTGCAGCAAATTTGCAAGAAGGTTATTGTTGTTCCCGCGCCAAAACAATGGTCAATGAAAAATATTTTGAAAGCGGGGTTATCTCCTCATTCGTTTCTCTTTACAGGACATACTCATAAAATAATGCAAAAAAAAATTCGTGAGGTAGTACAAAACGAACATTTTGACATAATCCATGTAGAAACATTTTATGTGATGCAGAATCTACCGGGAGATATGCTGGATCCCCGCTTTGAGTCAGGACTGACAAAGAATAAAATTCCAGTCGTCCTTGCAGAACACAATATAGAATATCAAGTCTATGAACGGTTTATGCATCGTGCGCCAAAAGTCATTCGTCCCCTCCTTGCGCTTGATATTGCAAAAATCAAAAAAGAAGAAGAGCGATCTTGGCGTATGGCCTCTCAATTAATTGCTGTTTCAGAAGAGGATAGAAAGGTTATGCAACAGAAAGGATTTGAGCCGGTTATTGTCGCTAATGGTGTCAACACAGATCAATTTACCTACAAAAATCTGCAAAAAAGTTTTGCCGCGAAGGAAAAGAAGATTTTGTTTATTGGCGATTTCAAATGGGTGCAAAATCGTGATACTGTTGCATGGATTATAAAAGAAATCTGGCCAAAAATAAAGGAGAAGGTTTATACTGTTTCTGGGGCCGGAAACATAAAGCTTTGGATTGTGGGGCGGATGATTCCGGAGTCGGTGAAAGCGTTGAGTAATGACCCAGATATCTTGTTTGACGAAAAAAATTCCGGCAGACCGACCCATGAATTATTTCAGGAAGCAGCAGTGTTACTCGCACCAATTCGAGTTGGCGGGGGAACAAGTTATAAAATTTTGGAATCCATGTCCTGTGGCACGCCGGTTGTGATTACGTCACTCAGTGCCAATGCATTGCAGGCAAGAGATGAAAAGGAAGTTATGGTTGGTGATACAGCAGAGGAATTAGCGCAGAAGACAGGCAGTCTTTTACAAAATAGGAAACTGTATGAGAGTCTCAGCAAAAACGGTAGATCATTTATTGAAAGCCACTATACATGGAAAGAAATTTCACATAAACTAGAAGAGGTATATAAAAGTGTTTCCCTACAATGAATACAGATATAACTATTAAAATTAATAAAAAATTATTCGGTGGACTCGTTCTTTTACTAATTGTTGCGGCTATACCGCTTACTGTCTATATCTCCCAGCAGAGGCAGCAGACGCAACAAAATGCCGCTGTTTTTTCAGCTACCCATGATAGTTGTAAATTGATAACTGTCAGTGCGCAAGAGTCTCCTTCGTGTCCTCGTCTGACGCAATCAAGTAATGGCAATAATACCTGTACGATACCCGATCGATCAAAAAAGAATCCTAATATCTCTGATTATACATACATTGTTGCTCTATCCAGCAACGATGGTAAGCCGCATACGGTAAAATATAAATATGTTACGAATTTTTGCACCCATGGTTATGGTGATTTTTACGGTTCAACAAAAGATTGCCACTGTAATTCCAATACACAAAGTTCAGGAGATCAGGTACTTACGATTAATGCTTCCGGATCAAAGACACTTACCCTGCACAGATCACCGATACAAGGATACGCAAATTGCGGAGCTTACCAATTTGATGTCACCATAGAATCAATTGATGGGAGATCAAGCTGTACGTTAACTCCCAATCAACTCGGTAATACATTATCGGTCGGTCATTGTGATACTGGTATAGATTGTACTGCTGTTACGCCGACGCCTCCTCCTGCAACAGTACAACCCACACCGACACCAACGCCTCTGCCTAGTACTATACCGAGTCCCTCAGTCTGTGTAACGCCAGGGAAGGTGTCCAATGTGCGGGTTATTTGTCCGGCATGTACCACACCAACGATAACTCCATAAGCTTATCGTATGCTATACTAACCTCATGAAAATCGGCATTGATGGGCGATTATGGAATGAAACAGGAGTTGGAAGGTATATCCGGAATTTAGTTTCCCATTTATTGGAGATTGACGAACAACATGAATATATCGTGTTTGTTACGAATGAACATTATAAACGAATCAGGCATCAGGAGTCAGGAATCAGGAGAAATTTTAAAATTATTCCAACAGACATTCATTGGCATTCATTTGAAGAGCAGGTGAGATTTCCACAAATTTTGAATAGAGAAAATCTTGATTTAATGCATTTTCCGTATTTTTCTGTCCCAGTATTTTACAATCGTCCATTTATTGTGACGATTCACGATTTGATTATCTATCATTTCGCAACCGGCAAAGCCTCGACGCTATCGTTGCCGATATACCAGGTGAAACGACTGGGATATAAAGCAGTTTTGCGAAATGCAGTTGTCCGGGCAAAAAAAATTATTGTGCCACTTAACGCAGTAAAAAAGGATTTGGTGGAGACCTTGCATGTGCCGGAGAAGAAAATAGTAGTAACGTATGAAGGCGTTGATCTGTCATTGCGATCAGGCAGCTTGGGTAGAAGCAATCTCATTATGGAGGGAAGTGTTTCGTCGTCGATGGCTCTTCGCAATGACAAATATTTTCTGTACGTCGGCAATGCATACCCGCATAAAAATTTAGAAAAATTGATTGAAGCATTTGTTTTATTTAAAAAAAATCTGCGAGATAGAAATAATGCCATAAAGTTAGTCTTTGTTGGTAAGGAAGATTATTTTTATAAGCGGCTTCATGAATTTGTTACAAAAGATAGTATTGCGGACGTACTATTTCTACATAAGGTAAGTGATACTGACCTTGCAGGATTATATGCACATGCACTGGCGTTTGTTTCAGCCTCACTTATGGAAGGATTCGGTTTGCCAGCGCTTGAGGCAATGGCAAATAATTGTCTCGTTTTCGCCTCAGATATTCCAGCATTTCGCGAAGTTTGTCAGGAAAATGCTGTGTTTTTTGATCCAAACAATACTAAAGAGCTTGCATCACGATTTGAAGAAGTTGCAACAAATGGCAAAAATGTTTATAAAGCAAAGATTAAAGAGGCCAAAAATCGTGTGCAGTTTTTCTCCTGGGAAAAAATGGCAAGGGAAACAGTAGGTGTTTATAATGAGATTATGGTTAAGACTGCCTAGACGAATTTTTTACCTCGTTAAATTTACAAAACTGGGAGTTTATTTATAATTGAAAATATTTTGTAGAAAAGTCGGGAGGTACTGCTGCGCTCCTGCTTGTTGAGAAGGTATGTTCCGTCTTTGTCTTATTATTTCTGCTTTCTGTTTTTTCTTTACTTCCCGTATAGCTTTAAGAATCTCTCTATCGTGTGGACTGATAGTGAGTGCTTCTTCATAGAGTTGTATTGCAAGGTTATAATCAGGATTCTCCATGAGAGATTCTACTGCTTTTGCTTTCCCTAACAGAGCTGTAAGAAGGGGATAAAGATTTTTATTTTTTTGTTTTGATTGTTTATAATGATCTATTACCTCATCATATCTTCTGATAGCTTCTTGATTATTGTCCACAATTTCTTTTTCCACTTCGACCCCGATTGTATGATAAGCTTCACCAAGGAGATTGATGACATCTACATGCCTGAACTGTAATACATTATATATATGAAGACAAATATCTCTAACCTCTTTATATTGACTCAGCACTTTACCGTAGTCATTAAGTTTTTTTGCTTCATTCGCAAGCGCTACTGCTTTCCAATAGAATAGTAACGGGTTTTTATTGTCTAATTCTAAGGCGGTATCCAGTTCTTTCTTTGCAAGCGTATAACGTTTTTCCGCTATATATTGTATTCCTCTCCTGAGGAATATATTACTATGCCTTTTCACATCAGTTTCTGACATAAGATCCTTATTGAGCTTAATAGCTTCTTGATATGAGTGATACGATTCATTCTGCATTCCAAGCGCAGCATATGATTGAGATAATGCATAGTGGACATTGCCTGCACGATTATTAAATTGCAGTGCCTGTTTATATGCATCAATAGCTTGTTGATGTTGTCCCATTGCTGCCAATGCCAGGCCTTTTCCAAAAAATGCATAATGATGTTGGGGTTCGTTAACTCCTGTGTGTTCTCTTTGAGCTCTATCTAGTAGTATTGCTGTCTCACATGCTCCTAATGCTTTCTTATACCTTCGGATACTGCCAAGTGCTAAAGACATATTGTAATACACTGCACTATTCTTTGGATTGAGTGCAAGTGCTTTTTGATAGGCAGTAATCGCTTCCTTATACCTGCCGTTCTTGCTCAATGCAAGGCCTTTGCGGTTATAAACATTACTGTCATCAGATTGCAAATCTTCTTCTGCTTCATAAAGTTTTATGCTTTCTTCATATTCTTCCGGCCTTCCATATTGAATTCCTGCTCCCTGAAAATCTTTCTCGTCTTGTGGTTGAGCTTTTACTGCTTTTTGCAATGTATGTTCTGCTTCTCTTGGTCTTTTTAAGTTATGAAAGATAAGACCCTTGATATGGAGGAGATTCCGGTCTTCCCCACGAAGTTGAAGTATCTTTTCTGTTATCTGTAGCGCATCTTCATAGTGTCCTAATTGATTGAGCAGAACAGCTTTGTGGTAGAGTGCTTCAGCATTTTTTGGGTTTTGGAGAAGTACAGTATCCATTTCCATCAATGCATCTGTATAATCAGCAGCTGCCTGGATATATTGACGTCGCTTCTCTTTCCCTTTCCCCTTTTTTTGTAAGATAATTCCTTTGTGAATATGTGCATCAGGATTGTCTGGTTCTAATTCAAGTACTTTCTCAAATGCTTCAAGGGCAGTATCTAAATATCTATCTAATTCCGTACTCTCGTATGCCAGTCCTAATGTAAAATATGCCTCGCTATTATTTTTATCATAATGAATCGCATCCCACGATGCGACGATTGCCTGTTTATACTTTCTCTGTTTGCCTAACGTAACAGCAAGCCCATTATGTGCACGACTATCTTCTTCGTTAAACTCGATTGCCTTCTCAAAAGCCTCTTCTGCGTCTTTATATTTTCCTAAATTTACCAGTGCAATGCCTCTGTTATACCAAATATTTCCATTCACGATATCTGAGTTTTTTGTATCTTCTGCTTGTTGCAGTGCCCTCAATGCCTCTTGGTATCTGTGTACTCTCGTAAGCATGACAGCTTTGTTAATATGTGCAGTTCTCTCTCGAGGGTTTTGTGCAATAATTTTTTCATAAATACCCAATGCATCTTCATACCTTCCTAATTTAGTGAGCGATTGCGCAAGATAATGATAAGAATCTGCGTTTTCAGGATTAAGGCGTATAGATTCTTCTGCAGCATCGGCTGCATATTGAAAGTCGGTTTCTTGCAAAGAAACTGTTTTATCGTCTTTTGTATTTTGTGAGAGATTATTTCGAGCGATACGTAGATGAAAGATACTGAGATTGCGGTATGTTTCAGCATTGAAAGGATTTATTTGTAGTGCTTTTTTACTTGTAGTAATTGCTTTAGAAAATTCTCCAAGATTGTAATACGCAACTGCTTTATTATGATAATAAGTACTGTTATTCGGGTTAAGATGTATTGCCTGATCAAATGAATAAAGAGCATCTTCATATCTGCCTAATTTTATTAATACATTTCCTACTGCCGCACAGGCCTCGCTGTCGTTAGGAGCCATTGCAAGTGCTCTTTTATAATTCTCAAGTGCATAGTCATTGTTCCCAAGTTTTTCTGCAGCCAGAGCTTTGTTGTAATATATAAAATACGCATTTCCATCATTTGCGCTGCACAGAGCTGCATCGTCGTATGCCTCTATCGCATCAGCAAATTTGCCTAATCTAAACAAAGCATTTGCTTTTCCAAGGGGGAAGCGGGCATCGACAATATCCTGTTCGATTGCAAGGTCAATTGCTTTATCAAATGCTCCTATTGCTTCATCGTTTTCTCCGATAGTACTAAGGGTTATTCCTTTGCCATAATAAGCGTAAGCATTATCAGGATTAAGCTTGATTGCTTCATCAAAGGCTGTTGAGGCCTCCTTATATTTTGCTAAAGCCAAACGGGTTTCTCCCAGCCAGCGATAGGATTCACTTCGATTGGGACTAAAGAGCACGATTACTTTTGTATTTTTTGAGTCTTCTTCTGTCGGAGCTTTATGATCAATGGAGGGCTCTCCACCTCGTTCTGTCTCATCACCAGGCAATGAGGGTTCACCGACGGTAGGCGGGAGAAAAATTGTTCCTTTTCGTATTTTGCCCTGTTCAAGTGCGTCTTTGTAAGCTTGGGTAAGCGCATCGTATACATCGATTATTTTTCCATATCTATGTTCAGGTCTTTTCTCAAGTGTTTTTAAGATTACTGGTTTCAATGCCTCTGTAAATGGACTAATGACAGGGAAAAGGGGAGCTGGATCAATATTAAAATGAGCGTTAGCATAGGCTTGAAATTTTTTATCCTTATCGCTTATGTGTTCGTAATCAAACAAGCGTCTTTGTAATACCATTTCGGCAAGAAGAAGCCCAAAACTATATTGATCACTCCTCTGATCAGGATTTCCGAAAATAAATTCAGGTGCCATAGCGTGTACCGTTCGAAATCTATGGGAGATGGGGTTTCTGAGATCTGTCGCAATACCGTAATCAGTTATCCAAGAATGGCCTTCATTTGGTAATAGAATATTTCCACCTTTTATATCATTGTGAATGATTTCATTATCATGAGTATGCTGAAGTGCTCCAATTAATTGCCGGCTAAATTCAAGTATTTCTTGTTCAGTGAGGGGTTTTGCATTGATTTTAGTCTGTAAATTGCCGTGTTCTGCATAAGGCATAACAAAAAATGGTCTGCCATTCTCCTCTCCGGAATTAAGTTTTGGGATAATATGTGCGTGTTGCAGTCTGCTTAAAATGTCTATCTCTTGCAGAAAAAGCTCTCTTTCATCAGGTTTTACAAATGGTCTTAAGATTTTTATTGCCACTCTCTGTCTATCTGGATTGTGTGTTCCGAGATAAAGGTCAGCAGACATACCTTTTCTGATTGAGCTTTGGATTATATATTCACCTTGAGAAAAACTGCTTCCTTTAGAAAACTCAATAGTATCTTTCATAGATAGGTATCGTTTACCAGACAATTATTTGCAAGTTTTCTGGCACATAACGGAACCAAGCATTTTTCCCCTGATCCTCTTTTAGATTTTGATCAGAATTATCTTCCTTAAAAAGGAGATATATATATGGGTAAGAAACAGTATTCTTAAATGATCCCTTCTCGTAATATGCTGAACGTTTATTATTATTAATTGCTATTGTATCCTTCTCTGAAGAGAACTCACTCCCTAATCTATGCTGTCCATCTAGCCCTCCTTCTCTTATATTTGCGATAATTGAGTCTCCTTGTTTACGGAAGATTACTCGAAAGGTTGAATCTGTGAAAAAGTTTCCAGGGGGGTAATACTCTCTATTTTTAATAAACCTGATTTCTATTTTTCTCCCTTTATCCAGTGCCTCCCTTGCCAATTGAAACGCATCTAAGGTCAATGTCTCATCTGGTGAAAAGGTATAGACTTGTCTACCATTGTCTTGTTTAGACACATGTTCTTTGAAGTCTTCAAAACTATGAATTTCGATAGATGGCGTATGGGAAATTTCTCTCTCAGGCTTACCTGGTACGACATCAGACGCTACTGCAGCATTGTTTGGCAACTGTGTCATGTTTTGTGTGCTTCGTGGCGAGTCTCCACTCTGTTGTCCATGTGTAAATTGTGTAAATATAGTATGCGCAGTGGGTCCATTACTTTCTGGATGTTCTTGATCACTTCCAAAAACTACATGTGCGTCCTCTGGTGATGATGTACCATTCTGTTCTGAGATTTTTCCTTGGACATCATGGGAACTGGCCTGTCCATTGGAGTGATTACTGGTGCCGTCATTTTTTTCATTTCCTGTTGTGCCATGGACAAGTTCTTCCATAGCCTGCTTGAGTAACGTATTTTGCAAATGATGGAAACGCCGGTAATCTCTATCAGAAAAGTAATTGTCAATGTCTACTCCTGATTTTTGTAGTTCTTGTTGTTTTCTTAGAATTTGATTTTCAAGAATGTTGTACCCATGCTGGTATCGTACGGGAAGAGCAGCTGTCATGATCATAATATGCCCATTATCTTCGAATGTTATACCAGGAGTACTTGCAATAAGACGTCTCATTAATCCTACAGTGCCAAGGAGAGTAGTATTAGTACGAGGATCGTTTGCATAGTGTTGATCTAATGCAATATAAATGTTATCAAGTGTTTGTATAAGAGGAAGTGCTTCTGCAAAAGAAAGAGTATCAGGAAGGTTCTTTACTGCATCGCGGATTTTTATGAATTCCCTGATTGCATCATTTCTTATTTGTTTTTCCTTCTCCTGGGTGTTTTTTGCCTTTACCACTTTCGTAGGTTCCACTCTTGTACTGTCGGATGGAGGAAGAGATGTAATTAATTTTTTAGAGTATTCTCTAAGGTTACTAGCTTCTTTAAGGAATCCTAATGCAACCAGTCTATTATAGAATTCTACAGGTGGTTGGGCGTCAAGTCCTTTTTCATAATGTGCGCGCAGTATACCAATCAGCATTTCGCGTTCCTCAGGAGATAAAGATTTTCTTTTTTCAAGCTTTTTGGAAAATTCAACAAGATTAATAGGGAATTCATCCTCTCTGCCAGATGGACCATTTTGCCCTTCTGTCTTTTTTATTCTTCGTATACTTGTCCACAGTTTTTTCACATCTTTACCTTTTCTGAGTGCTTCTATCGCGCCAAGGACACCCACCAGCCCTCCTCCAATGACCGGTAATTCGTTCACAATAGAAGAAGAAGGTTTTGCAGGTTGATGATGCAATGGTAGGGGGTCATCAGTTGCTTTTTTAGCATCAGGTTTCTTCCTTCTCTGATCTGGGGGATCCTTTTCCAGAACTGTCTGCCCATACATAGCACCTCCAAGACCGAGTACAAGTAGTCCTATACCAATGCCTGTCCTTAGCACCTTTCTTCGTGATATACGAGAATCCCATGGTGGAGGAACTGAGCCGTTTGGCGTAGGTTGTTTTTCGATCGGTCGGGATTTTTTAGTGTGTACAAAGCGCTCTATGCTTGACAGAAGATTTTTTCCTGCTTTTAACAAATGTTCAATTTTCTTTCTGAAAGAATTCTTGTCAGGGTTGACAGCACCAGAATAGGGAAGCCCGTTTGTAGGAGGCGGGTTATCTGGATCTTTTCGACTGATTAACGTAGCAAGTTTTTGTCTGACTTCTCCACCTATTTTCTGAAGAGTCTGGACGGCCTTTTGTGTTCGAGGTGGAATTTCCCTTGCAGCTGTAGCAAACGCTCTCTTACTCAGTTCTCCTGCATGAGCTGCGCTCTTTTGTATCCACTCTTCTGTGCGGGGAAGGATAGTGGTGCGAATTCGGGTATACACATCCGCGGCTTTTTGTTTTACCTCAGGAGGTATTGCAAGTGGGATAGTCTGCATTTGTAGGTGCTGTATCCGGTTTGCCGCGTTATCTTTAAAAGCGATTAATCGGTTTTCTATTTCCTGTCGATGAGGGATGTTTGAAGTAATATTCTTAATATCTTCTGCAATTTCTTTTCTTTTCATAACCCCTCGTGCTAAAGTCGCAAAAAATCCTCCGATTGTTACATATCTTGCTACTACTTCCCAATTGATAGCGAATGGAGCATGCTTTTGATGACCTGGTTCAGGGTGAGATTTTTGAGGTATATGTGTAGGGGATGGGCACGGGGTGGTCGATGGTCGTAGCGGATGATGATCATGGGGTTGTTCCGGTTGACCAATAAAAATATGGCTTGCATCTCCAAGCTTTCCCGCACCGTTTACCTGTGCATACTGTGTAATATGGTCATGATTATAATCGACAAGAGAAATATTCCCTGCAAAACTCTCTAATCTTGTTTGACTTCCGGGTAGTCCTGCAGGAGCTTGTTTATTTCGCTCTTCCAGCAATTTATAGAGTGCATCTTCTGTAAGTTGGTGGTTATGGCCCTGGGCATCAGTTACAGTAACTGTACTCATGTCTCCCTGATGTAAATCTAATGCTCTATCTGGTGTGTCTAACCTGATTAATAGTTCGTGTCTATCACCTGGTATCTGTATACCGATGTAATTACCATCCCCTCCTGCTTTACTAATGTCTAATCCATTGGGTACTTTTGAAATATACAGTGTTGCTGGATGATCTGCATAGGTAATGTGTTCAGGAGTAACACCATTCTCTTTGATAAAGTTGGCCAACGTCTCTTGTTTTGGAGGAGTTTCATGAGGGGGGGCTATTTCTCCAAAATGGTGAGCATCTCCTGTATGATTGTCTGCCGGATGGGGAGTATGGATGGCAGCGTGAGCAATGTCAGCAAATTGTACAACTGATGTCGTGGCTAGTCCCATACCTATGAGTGTTCTGGCAGAGGATACTACTTTTCTCAATGCATGATTGCGTATGAACCGTTTCTTTTTCTTTTCATCTTCACCTGTTCTTTCTTTAATATGCAAGTTGAGCTGTGCGTCAATTGTGTCTTTTGTTTGTTGACCAAGCATATGTTGAACAAAGGCAAGTCGTGCCTGCTGATTGCGCAATGCCTGTAATTCGCCTTCATTGCGGTATAAGTGATTTTGCAGACGCAGTTGTGTTTCCTTATACATTTCATATTGTTGTTCAAATGTTGCTTTATTAGAAACGAGCCGGTTATTTCTTGCAAGTTGCTGCTGTGGATCAGCAAGGCTGTTATGCAGTTGTTCTTCTGCTGTGGCAATCAGTGCTTCCCGGCTTGGAGGCAACAGTTTTGCGGCAACACTCATCAACTTTTCTTTTAGCGTTGTTTTGGGAGAGTGTGGTGGTTCTCCTGATGGGGGAACCGACCTGTTTCCTTGACGCAAGTTTGTTTCTGCTTCCATTATTGCCTCTCTTGCCTGGCTTGCTCCTTCGTGGGCTGTATGTACGAGTGTTGCTGCTGCATGGGCAGCCATAAGGGTAGTTGCGAGTCCATGATTACCAGTTTTCGATATGATCTCTGCTCCTTTATATGTCAAAAGATGTCCGTCAGTGAGATATGCTTGTGCCCAGGGGCGGACATCATCGGCAATTGTATGCAAGTGTTCTTTGATAGGAGAGATTTTATTTACCGTTTGTGCGGTAGGACGTACTTGCTCTGCCCCGTTCCGTTTAACAATCTGATGGTAAAGTTCTTGAAGAGTGCGTCTTTTTGTCGAGGATCTTGCGTGTGAAGATTCAGTTGACGGATTCTTCGTAAACTGAAATTGGGAAGACTCTTCCCCTGGTTGGTGATTTCGATTTAGAACTTCACGTAAAGCGACCATAATAGAAACTATAAGCCTAAAATGAATTGCTATTGTCTCAATTTACGTGCTTTTTGTCAAATATAACTCTCTATCTATAATAGCCTATTGGCTACAATAAATCAAAGTCAACACTATAGACCTTTATTGAGAGTTTATTTTTATACCATATATTTCCTATTCTAGGAAAGGACTGTATAATCGAAAGCAGGAATTGGTATGAGAGTTGCATTAGTTTATGATCGGGTTAACAAATGGGGTGGCGCAGAACGTGTTTTACTTGCTTTGCACGAGCTTTTTCCTCAGGCACCACTATTTACTTCAGTATATGACGAAAAGAAAACGCCGTGGGCAAAGGTTTTTCGCATACATCCTTCATTTTTACAAAAGCTTCCGTTCGCGCGTTCCAATCACGAGTTCATTCCGTTTCTCATGCCGATGGCGTTTGAGCATTTTTCTTTTGATGAGTACGACCTGGTGATTTCTCTGACAAGTGAAGCGGCAAAAGGGATTATTACCAAAACAAAAACAAAACATATTTGTTATTGTCTGACGCCGACACGCTATTTGTGGAGCGGTTATGATGCATATTTTAATACGCCAGCAAAAAAAATTTTAAGCAAACCGCTTATTTCATATCTTCGTAGGTGGGATACAGTGGCAGCCAACAGGCCGGATGTGTATGTCGCTGCCTCAGCAGAAGTTGCGAAACGAATTAAAAAGTATTACGAGAGAGATGCAGCGGCTATTATCTTCCCGCCGACAGATTTAATTTCACTGAATAAGACGTCAGCGAAGGGGATTGCTTCGCCTGTTTACATGGCTCGCAATGACAGTAAACATGGTAAAGAGTATTTTTTGGTTGTGTCGCGGTTTGTCCCATATAAACGGATTGATTTGGCAATTCAGGCATGTAATGAGTTGAGGTTACCATTGAAAATTATTGGTTCCGGCAGAGAAGAGAGCTATTTGCGATCAATTGCCGGTCGCACTGTGGAATTTGTCGGAAACTTGACGGATGCGCAGTTAATTCAGTATTATAAAAAATGTACGGCATTACTGTTTCCTGGAGTTGAGGACTTCGGGTTGACTGTTATTGAGGCTCAGTATTTTGGTAAGCCGGTAATTGCTTTTGCGAAGGGCGGGGCGACAGAAACAATTATTGACGGGAAAACTGGCCGTTTTTTCTTTGAACAGACAGTTGCAGCTTTAACAAAAACGCTTAAAACCTTTGATGCAGGACAGTTTCATGCACGAGATTGTACGCAGCAGGCTGAAAAATTCAGTATTGAAGCCTTTAAGCGCTCATTTCAAGCTCTTGTTAAAAAGGTGATCTAGTGTTACAATATAGGATATACGATATGAAGTTTGTCATTTTTGCAGGGGGAGTTGGCAGTAGATTATGGCCATTATCCCGAAAAAATACTCCCAAACAATTTGAAAAGATTTTAGGTGATAAATCCACGTTGCAACTCGCGGCAGCACGATTGCAGCCTGATTTTTGCTGGGATGATATCTATATCTCTACAGGAAAGGCGTATGTCCCGATTGTCCGGGAACAATTAGATAAACTGCCCGGGGATCATGTTATCGGAGAGCCGGAAATGCGCGATGTCGGACCGGCAGTCGGCCTAATGGCAGGCATTCTTAATCAAATCTCACCGGATGAGCCAATGGCAATTCTCTGGAGCGATCATCTAGTCAAGAAAGAGGAGTACTTCCGCAAAATTTTGAAAACGGCGGGAGAGATAATTACCAGAGATCCTGAAAAAATTATCTTCGTAGCGCAGAAACCGCGTTTTGCCAGTGAAAATCTTGGCTGGATTGATTTCGGGGGAGAAATCTTTGAGAAAAATCAATTAAAATTTTACAATTTTGTCGGTTTCCAGTATCAACCTGATAGTGCTACAGCACAAAAATATTTTACCAGTGGTCATCATGCCTGGAATCTTGGTTACTTCGTTACCACCCCGAGATTTTTATTTGGTCTCTATAAAAAATTTGTTCCCGAAGTCTATGAGGGTTTGAAAAAAATTACAGAGAGTCGGGGGACTGATAGATTTGAAAAAATCCTCAATGATATTTATCCAACACTTGAAAAGATCCACTTTGATAATGCTATTCTGGAAAAGCTTGATCCAAAAGACGCATATGTTATCTCAGAGAATATCGAATGGAGCGATATTGGCGCTTGGGAAGCATTGAAGGAAGCGCTTGAGAAACATGAAGAGGATAACGTCATTAAAGGCAATGCATTAGTTGAAGATACACGTGATTCATTGCTCTTTAATTTTACAAAACAAATGGTTGTGGGAATTGACCTGGACGATATGGTCATTGTCAATACCAATGATGTTATTCTTGTCTGTCCGAAATCATCTGTTCCTAAAATAAAGAAATTCGTCAAGAATCTGAACGGTACTTCTTATGAGCATTTGATCTAACGTCTCTACCGTTCTATGAGTACGAAAACTGCCAATAGCAATTATCAACAGGACAATTTTTTTTATATTGTTTCGAAACGGATGCTGGATCTTGTCTGTTCGGTAGTCCTTCTTATCCTTTTTTCTCCAATCATTATTATTGTTGCTTTAGCAATCAAATTAGAATCAAAAGGGCCAGTACTGGCTGATACACCCAAACGGGTAGGTAAAGACGGTAAGCTATTTTATCCGTATAAATTCCGATCGATGATTGTGAAGGCGTATTATCTTCTTAAAATCGATCCCAAATTCCGGCGCGCCTATGAAGAGCAACAAATGGGGGGAAACTATAAAATCAAAAATGATCCGAGAATTACAAGGGTCGGCAAATTTATCCGCAAACATTCAATTGATGAAATCCCTCAACTGATCAATGTATTAAGAGGTGAGATGAGTCTGGTGGGTCCGCGTCCTTATTATCCGGAGGAATTAGAACGCCAGCAAAAACGCTATCCCAAAACAAAAGAGCTAGTCAAAGAGGTTCTATCAGTCAAACCTGGTATTACCGGGTATTGGCAGGTTTCCGGAAGAAGCGAATTAAATTTTGATAAGCGGATACGGATCGATGCGGAGTATGCACGCAGGCGATCAATTCTTTTTGACATCTGGATTATTCTGAAGACACCGTGGGCGATGATCTCAGGAAAAGGAGCACTTTGAAAAATTTTCAACTGTGTTTTTACTTTAAGTCGGGTTGACAAACGCGTAAAGACTTCTGTATTATGGTATAATGGCACTGGGTGGATTTAATAAAATTGAATTGAATTCAGCGAAACGGGATCAGGCAGGTAAGAAACCGGATACGAAATCATTTATGTCAGCACGAAAGAAACGGACATTGGGAAAACCGGCAAAGATTGGGATTGCTATTGTACTGATTATCGTTTTGTTTATTGGTATTATGGCTGTGCCGGCCTATGCTGCTTATAAATCAGCTCTGAAGACATATCGTGAGGCAAAACTTATTGAGGCTGCAGCGAAAAAAGAAGATATTGCTACAACAGCGCAGGAAATTACCAAAACAAAAGCAGATCTGGCAGATACCCAGGCGAAATTTCACGCTTTACTTCCTCTGAAATTTATCCCGGTAGTCAATTGGTATTACAACGATGGAGATCATCTCCTCAATGCTGCTTCTGACGCGCTTGACACAGGTACGATTGTCGTTGATGCGCTCAAACCTTATGCAGATGTATTGGGATTGAAAGGAGAAGGAAGCTTTGTTACCGGATCAGCATCCGATAGAATTAAAACGGCAGTAATGACCATGGGGAAGATTACTCCACAAATCGACAAGATCTCTGCTTCTTTGGCAGATATTAAAAATGAAATTGATCAAGTGGACCCAAACCACTATCCGGAATTTATTTTTGGTAAAAAGATAAAAACAGATTTGACTAATATAAAAACACTGACCGACGACGCAGCAGTATTTGTGACGCAAGCAAGACCATTAGTAAAAGTGTTGCCGGATTTACTTGGCGCTTCAGGAGAAAAGAAATACCTTGTCCTTTTCCAGAATGACAAGGAATTACGGCCAGGTGGAGGATTTATTACTGCATATGCAATTTTCGGTATCAACGAGGGCTCTATCCAGCTTGAGAAAACAGACGATATCTATAATCTTGATGATTCTATACCCAATAAAGGCAAAGCAGCAGCGCCAATTCTTAAATATTTTCCAGGTGTTTATACCTTTAATATACGAGACAGTAATCTCTCGCCGGATTATATGGTCAATATGAAAACGTTCCGTTCTATGTATCAAAGAGCTGGTGAATATGTCCCCGTGGATGGTATTATCGCCATTGATACAAATGTTCTTGTATCGACAATTAAAATTCTTGACGATCAAGTTACTGCAGACGGGATGACGTTTACCACACAAACAGATGCACATTGTAATTGTCCACAGGTAATTTATCAGCTGGAAAATAATATTTCCCGACCTGTTGGTTATGTCAGAACTGAACGAAAAGGACTTCTAGGAGATTTGCTGCAAGCAATTATGGCAAAGGCTCTCTCGTCCTCACCAAAAATTTATTGGGGACCGTTATTCCAGTCATTTATTATGCAGGTGAATCAAAAGCACGTCTTGTTTGACCTTTATGATCAAAATGCGCAGGATGGTATAGAGGCGCTGAATGCCGCAGGACAAATCCATCCATTTGATGGTGACTACTTTCACTTAAACGAAGCTAATTTCTCCGGCGCGAAAGTCAATATCTTTTTGCAGGAACAAGTGACACAGGATTATAGTATTGGATCCGATGGTACAATTACGAAAACAGTAACAGTGAACTATAAAGATCCATTTCCGCCGTCTGATTGTAATCTTGAACGGGGGGGTCTTTGTCTCAATGCAGAGTACCGTGACTGGTTTAGAATGTATGTGCCAAAAGGGAGCCAACTGGTTGACAGTAAGGGCTCAGAAGTGAAGGTGACGACATATGAAGACCTTGGCAAGACTGTGTTTGACGGATTTATCACTGTGCGGCCAGAGGGATTTGCGACATTAACAGTGACATATAAATTGCCGTTCAAATTGTCTTCCGGTTCACCACTGCCTGTTTTGATTCAGAAACAGGCGGGAACTAATGGTATCCCCTACACAATTACTGTTGACGGCAGGCAAACAGCTAATTTCCCGCTCTATGCAGACAAACAATTTAGTGTTAAACCATAGTACCTTTTCTCTCTAAAATTTTATGAGAACATTTCGTACAGAAGCAATCGTTATCAAACGAAGAAATAGCGGAGAAGCAGACAGGATACTGACTGTCTTCACAAAAGAATATGGAAAACTTGTGGTAAAAGCGACAGGTATCCGTAAAGTAGCAAGCAGACGTTCACCGCATGTGGAACTGCTCAATTATAGCGTACTTACCTTATATAAAGGCAAAGGATTTCCCGTACTGACAGAGGCACAGACTATTGAACATTTTTCCTCTCTGAAGAATGATTTACAAAGAATAGGGTATGCCTATCATCTTTGCGAGCTGATTGATGGATTGTGTCCGGAGAATCAGGAAAACAGACAAGTATTTACTTTGCTAAAAGAAACACTCTATGAGTTATCTCGCCAAGAGATTGACCCGATTGATAGGCTGCCGCTTGCTGACGCTCCTCAGAGAGAAGCATCTGGGCGAACAAGGATACTCTCCAAGCTGCAATTGTTTGAAATCGACTTACTGTCGCTTCTTGGTTTTTGGGATAAATCGAACGCTTTTACGCAAGCCTTTAATACGGAAGATTTTATTGAACATCTCATGGAGCGGAAGTTAAAAAGTAAAAGTATTTTTGCGAAGTTGCAGTAAAATGCTCTTGCAATAGTATTTTTTTTACTGTATACTACAGATACAGCAATGATGGGGTTGGCATCCCGGAGCTAAAGGCAATTAAGGAGGTTTGATTATATATAATTATATATATAATAGTATATAGTCAGACAATGAGGGTGGAACCGCGGGTTCATAGACTCGTCCCTATTGATAAGTAATTTTATCAGTAAGGACGGGTTTTTTTGTTCTTACTCATTGCTATGGTATATCTATTTACTGTCATTCCCGTGTAGACGGGAATCCAGAATAAGATATGAGCCAAAATAAGACATATTATGTGTATATTCTGGCAAATAAACGTAACGGAACATTATATATTGGGGTGACAAATAATCTTATAAAAAGAGTGTATGAGCATAAGAATAATTTAGTGGAGGGTTTTACTAAGAAATATAGAGTACCTATGTTGGTTTATTATGAAATAATAAATAGTATCGAAGAAGCAATTAAAAGAGAAAAACGCTTAAAGAAATGGGATAGGAACTCGAAACTATCTTTAATAGAAAGAAAAAATCCTGAGTGGGAAGACTTATATGAAGAGATTGTGTAATCTATAAATGTGATGGAGCTGGATTCCCGCCTCTGCGGGAATGACAAATGGAAATTAGGAAATGATAGAGGAAGGATAAAAAATATACTATGGTAGAAAATTTGATGGAGAAACTGGTAGCACTTTGTAAACGGCGGGGATTTATTTATCCCGGTTCGGAGATCTATGGCGGCCTCGCAAATACCTATGATTATGGCCCGGCAGGCACAGAACTACTTCGTAATATCCGCAATCTCTGGTGGGAGACATTTGTCCACAGGCGTGATGACATTGTGGGACTTGATGCGAGTTTGATTTCTCATCATAAGATCTGGGAAGCATCAGGTCATGTGGCAGGATTTGCTGATGCGATGGTGGATTGCAAGCATTGCCGGTCGAGATTCCGTGCTGATCATATTATTGAGGATTGGATAGCTGAGACAACGGACACATATTTAAAACAATGGGGTTCGCATAAGCAAGCAGAAGAGGAAATTTCTAAAGAAATAGAAAAGAGAAAATGGGTAAATCTAAGTGTTAAAGATGTAAAAGAAGCATTTACAACCGGAAAAGTTGAAGGGTGGAGTAATGAAAAAATGGATGAATTTATTGAAAAAGCTAATGAATTTATTAAGAAAGCACCCATTCAATGTCCGAACTGTCATCATACGGAATGGACAAAAGTTCGTAAATTCAATCTGCTTTTCCCGGTACAGCTTGGTATTGTTGAAGGCGAGCAGGGACAGGGATACTTACGCGGTGAGACAGCACAGATGATTTTTATCAACTTCAGAAATGTTGTTGATTCGACTCGATTAAAACTGCCATTTGGTATCGCACAACTCGGGAAGAGTTTCCGCAACGAAATTACTCCTGGTAATTCTATTTTCCGTACCATTGAATTTGAACAAGGTGAACTGGAATATTTCTTTGATCCCGATACACATGATTGGCAGAAATTATTTGAATCGTGGAAACAGTTTATGTTGCAATTCGTGATAGAAAAACTTGGCATTCAAAAAGAACATCTTCGCTGGCGGACACATACTGATGAAGAGCGATCATTTTACAGTAAACGGACTGAGGATCTGGAATATAACTATCCGTTTGGTTTTAAAGAATTATGGGGTTTGGCATACCGGACAGATTATGATTTGACACAGCATATGAATTTTTCGAAAAAAGATTTGACATGGACTGATCCGGTAAGCGGAAAAAAATTCGTCCCGCATGTGATTGAACCGGCAGTCGGGATAAATCGTTTATTGCTCATGGTACTTCTTGATGCCTATCATGAAGAAGAAAAACGGGTGGTGTTAAAATTGCATCCAAAACTCGCACCCTACAAAGTGGCAGTGTTCCCGCTTCTGGCAAATAAAAAAAACCTCGTTGCCAAAGCAAAAGAAATTTATAAGGATTTGCGGCAGGAATTTATGACAGCGTTTGATGATCGCGGCAATATCGGTAAGCGGTATCTGGCTCAAGATGAGATCGGTACCCCTTGGTGTGTGACAGTTGATTTCCAAACGCTTGAGAACGAGACAGTGACAGTACGGGACCGGGATACGACAAAACAGGAAAGATTGAAAATTGCGGATTTACGAGCGTATTTTAAGCAAAAATTATTATGAGCATTTAATGTTCCCATGCGTTTTTTCCTCTCGCTAGATTGGTTTTTTTGATTTCTTCTTTAATTTTAAAAAATTGACATCCCTAATTTTTTCCTGTATGCTTTTGGTAATGAAGAATAAGAATGTGGTTATTATTCTTGCAGTCGTTGTTATCCTCATTGTTTTAGGCGGCGGATATTTCCTTTTTGCCAAAAAATCAAACACTACTTCACAAAACACGCAACCGCAGGACATGGACGTCGTGCAAACGCTTTCACCTGATGCCATCGGACTTTCTTTGACTGCTTCACCAGATAAGAAAAAAGTCAAATTTACTGTAGCCAAACTGGCAGGTATAAAATCAATTGAATATCAATTAACGTATGAAGCAGATGCGACACAGGAAGAAAAAAATGAGGGAGCAGAAGGACAAGTACAGCGGGGCATTACCGGAGATGCAAAAATTAATTCCGGTGACAGTTCGTATGAATCTCCCTGGCTTGATTTGGGGACGTGTTCAAGCGGTACCTGCCGGTATGATACTGGCGTGACGTCAGTTGATTTGATTTTGAAAGTGACGAAGAGTGACGGGAAAGTCTATCAGGTTGAGAAGAAGTTGAATTTGTAAAGGATCCGTTATATAACCCATTTACTCTCAGGTTTTGTCATATATTTATAATCATAGAATCGCCTTTTTAGTTTTTCTGCTTTTGTTTGCATCGTAGGGTGATTATAAAAGATCTGTAAAATTAGTCAACTATTATAGGTTTGCATTTTTTCTTACATTTTTTCTCCTACATTTTGTAGACCAAGAAGTTTCCACACACTACCGAATTGTAAATTGCCGTTGACAAGTTTTCACAAAAGGATTACATTAGAGAATGTAGTCCGAAGTAGGAAAAAGTAGGAAAATTTATTGTATAGATTTCCGCTGGTGCGGGAATGATAAGGATAGGGACGAAAAAATGCTATGCTTTTTGGGCAATTTGAAGGAAAAATCGGAGAAAAACATCAAGCGGCGCTGCCCAAGAAGTTTCGGGAAGTTCTGGGTGAGAAACTGATTATCACCAAAGGATTTGAAAGTTGCCTGATTGTTGTTTCAGAAGAAAACTGGAAAACACTTCTGGAAGGGACAGAAGGGCGGCCCTTTACCAGCAAAGATACGCGGGAGTTGCAGCGATTTCTTCTGGGAAATGCGACAGATGTCGAACTTGATACAAAAGGAAGATTTGTTATCCCGGAATATCTTCGCGAATTTGCCGGTTTGGGGACAGAGATTATTTTTGCGGGAATTCAGCGATTTGTTGAGATTTGGGACAAGACGAAGTGGGAAGAACAACAGAAAGAGTTGGCGAAGAACGCGAGTTATATTGCAGATAGGTTGACTAGTGATACTAATGTATCCAAATAGGAATAATCCGAATTAATACGAATTAAGAATTAGGACACATTGGGATTATTTTTATTCGGATAAATTAGCATGAACAAATATCATAGTAGTGTTCTTTTACATGAAGCAATTGATTTATTAAACGTAAAGCTTGCTGGCACCTATATTGATGCTACATTGGGCAGCGGCGGACATAGTTTGGAAATTGTACGGCGTGGCGGGAAGGTCCTAGGAATCGATGCAGATCAGGAAGCACTTGATTGGGTTAGTAAAAATGCAGGATTTAAGATTAAGGATGTAAGAATAGGACAGGATTTGATTTTGGCAAAAGGAAATTTCCGTGACATTGATACCATAGCAAAAACAAACGGATTTGAAAAAATTTCCGGCGTGCTTTTTGATTTAGGCGTTTCGACTCACCAGCTTGAGACAAGGGAACGGGGATTTAGTTTTAATAAAGACGCACGGCTTGATATGCGCATGGATCAAGAAGCAGCCGGAGTAAGCGCATTTGAATTAGTAAATGGATTGACTGAGAAAGAATTGGCAGAACTTTTCTGGAGGTTCGGTGAGGAACATTTTGCAAAAAAGATTGCCAAACGAATTGTTGAGAAACGCAAGATAAAACAGATTGAGACAACCGATGAGTTAGCAAAAATTGTCCTGCACGTGCGGCATAAGACTTCTCTCGACCGGACACATCCGGCGACAAGAGTTTTTCAAGCCCTACGAATTGCGGTCAATGATGAATTGTATAGTTTAGAATTGGCTCTTGATAAAGCACTTCAACTGCTTGAGGCGCATGGGAGAATTGCTGTAATTTCCTTCCATTCGCTGGAAGATCGGATCGTCAAAGAACGATTTAAAAAATGGGAAGAAGAGGGTTTGGGATGCAGCCTGACGAAACGACCGATTACACCGACAAAAGAAGAGATTGCAAGTAATCCGAGAAGCAGAAGTGCGAAGTTGAGAGGGTTTAAGAAGGTTGACACTTGTTAGTATGAAAAAACCAATTGTTTTACTTATTTTCCTTTTTCTTATTATTTTGGGACTGGCCTTGGTCCAAATTGGTTTGTCAAATAAAATTGCGACGACTGGTGAGCAATTGACCGCATTGCAAAACGAAATAGATGTTTACAAAAAAGAAAACACGATATTAAATCAGAAATTGCTCAGTGCATCATCCTTGACGACGATTGCTGCCAAAGCGAAAAAGCTTGGTTTTGTTGATGACAATACCCAGATTGACTTATCTGCTCCGCTTCCGTTAGCACTACGTCAGTAGTGAGTAGTTTCATAAAATTCTAATACTTACTACTTTATACTAAATACTTTATACTCATGATATGACCTGGCGGTATCGAGTAACATTATTTTTTTTCGTCATTCTTTTTTTTCTCATTCTTGCCCGCTTATTTTACTGGCAGACAGTTCGCGCCCAGGAACTTGCTGCATTGGGGCAAGCACAGTATGGCAGTGAAATTACTCTTAACCCGCAACGTGGACAGATTATGACCTCTGATGGTTTTGCTGTTGCGGCCAATAAGCTTTCGTATCGGGTTTTCGCCAATCCCAAAGAAGTCAAAGATGTACAAAACGAGGCAAACACATTATCGCCGGTTTTAAAAGAAGATAGTGCGACAATCAGCGCATTGTTATCACTTAATAAATATTGGGTATCGCTCGCCCCATCGGTTGATCAGAACACAAAAAATAAAATAAGTAGTTTACATTTGCCAGGTGTCGGTTTCGAAGACGAATATAATCGTTTTTATCCGGAAGCGTCCATGGCAGCAAATCTTTTGGGTTTTGTGGGCAAGGATGAAAATGGCAATGACAAAGGTTATTTCGGGTTGGAAGGCTATTATGACAGGCAGTTGCGGGGCAAAACCGGCATTGCTGTTGAAATTCATGACGCGCTCGGCCAACCCATCCTTGCAAAGATGAATGACACTACGCAAGAAGTCGACGGCCGCAATCTTATCTTGCATATTGACCGGACAGTCCAATATTTATTGGATGAGGAAATAAAAAATGGTGTACAAAAGTACGGCGCGAAAAGTGGTGAAGCAGCAATCATGGATCCCAAAACCGGCGCTATTCTGGCAATGTCGCAGTATCCGAGTTTTGACCCGAGAGATTATCAAAAATATTCTGAATCTTCCTATCTCAATACATTTATTACCGATACGTACGAACCAGGTTCAACATTTAAGCCATTGATTATGTCAGCAGCGCTTAACGAAGGATTACTTCAGCCTGATACAAAGTGCACGATTTGCAGCGGCCCTGTTCCCATAGGCGGCTATGAGATTCATACGTGGAATGATCAATATTTCCCCAATACGACAATGACCGATGTCATCGTTCATTCAGATAATACTGGTATGGTATTTGTTGGACAGAAACTCGGACAGGATAGAATGATGGATTATCTGCAGAAGTTTGGCATTGGAGATCTGACTGGTATTGATTTGCAAGGAGAGGAAGCGCCGGGACTTCGTCCGAAAGACCAATGGTATCCGATTGATGTCGCGACAGCGAGTTTTGGACAGGGAATTGATGTAACACCGATTGAACTTTTGGACGCGTTCTCTGTAATTGCGAATGGCGGCAAACGTATGGAGCCGCATGTTGTCGCAGCAGTGCAAACGCCCGATGGTCAAACCATCCAAATTCCGCCAAAAGAAATAGATCAACCAGTTTCTGCCACGACAGCGCAGGTCATGACACAAATTCTGGTGGATGCGGTTAATAAAGGTGAAGCGAGTTTCGCGCGGCTGAAAGGATATGATATCGCGGGTAAAACCGGAACCGCTTCAATTCCGATTGCCGGACATTATGATCCGACACAAACAATTGCGTCGTTTATTGGTTTTGCTCCGGCTGAAGATCCGAAGTTTGTGATGCTCGTGATTTTTAATCGTCCGACTGCATCTATTTGGGGTGCTGAGACAGCTGCACCGGTTTTTTTTGATGTAGCAAAAAAACTCTTGATGTACTATGGTATTCCGCCAAATCAGTAGATCTAAGATGTAGGAGGCAGGATGTAAGAATTTTTTATGCAAACTTCTTAACTGATTTGAGCTCCGGGTTCCGTTGCGCTTTCCGGTTCCAGCAGCACTGGTTTTTCACCGCCAGCTGCAAGGATCATGCCCTCGGATTCTTCACCCATAATTTTTCTCGGTTGCAGATTGAGTACAAAAACAAAAGTTTTATTTAGTAAATCTTCCGGTGTATACCAGGCAGCAATGCCGGAGAGAATCGTCCGTTCTCCTTCTTCACCGAAATCGACGGTTAACCGCAGTAATTTCTCAGATCCTTCTTTTTTGACACAGTTGATGATTTTTCCGAACCGCAAATCGAGTCTGGCAAACTCATCGTAGGTAATGATGGGTTTCATTACGTGTATTGTAGCAATACTAAGTCGAAAATACAAAAAGCATAGCACAGCAACAATACGAAAAGAATAAGAGAAATACTTATTAACTATTGTGGTAAATCGTCTGGAGGAATTTGTACATGAAGGCCTGCTCGAATTCTATATCCCCAATTAACCATTTCTGCTATGGATATCTCTGTTGGAGTAAAAGTAAGATTTTGATCCTGTTGTAATTTCTCGAGAGCTTGTTTAAATGCAACTTCTGAATGGAATACTATATCTACAAATTCGTCCCGTAACCCTAACTCCTGCCTTCGTTGATGTGCCTCTTCATACAGTGCTTGTCTTCGAGTGTTCACTTTCCCAGTTGCATACGGGCGATTCTTTAACTCTTTTTCTAAATATATGATAATTTCTGCCTCTCTAGGGAAATGCTGACTCCATTCTTGAAATGCTTTTTGCCCTTCTTTTCTACGATCATGTGGAGGGAATTGCCTTAAAAATTCTTCAGACATATTTTTCTTGATAAAATTTTTTTCTATTTGGATTATATCATCTTTCCTATATCTTTTCTTCTCCAGACTCAGAAAAGCCTTCTCGCTCCACGTTTATTTATAAGAGGTAAGGATATGTATGTGGAAGATATCTTAAAATTATAGGAAATGCTATACTAATTATCTATGACTGGACGGACTCATGATTTGGCTGCATTTACTGCATTAAGTCTGGTTTTGACTACCCTACCTGTCCACCAACTGACACTGGCGACTGCGGGTACCGCGCTTCTGGCAAATATGATCGGAGGTATCGCGCCGGATATTGATCAGCCGACTGCGCCGTTCTGGCGGAGTCTACCGATTGGCGGGATTGCCGGACGATTATTTGATCCGCTGTTAGGTGGACATCGATTCCTTTCCCATTCGATTGTCGGCATGGTACTTTTTGGTGCCGGCTGGTATTATCTTTTGCAATTTCTCAAGCCGAGTTTACATTCGATTGATAGTGGCATCGTCTGGTGGGCATTTATGATCGGGTTTGCATCGCATTTAGTGATGGATACGATTACCCGTGAAGGTGTACCGTGGTTTTTGCCAATCCCAATAAAAATTGGTATTCCGCCGGTGAAAGCATTGCGGGTGCAGACAGGAGGTTTTATTGAAAAACTTGTGATCTTCCCGGGACTAATTGTCGCGAATTTCTACATTTATTATATGCATTACAATCAGTTGCTCGATCTTCTACGACATCATCTAAAATAGTGCTATAATAGCAGAGGAAATGTGGCAGAGTAGTAAAAACTTCATTCATCTTCTTCAGGCAATTGCTGCAAATATTATTTATGGATTTCCGGCACGGGGTTTAACTATTGTCGGTGTTACAGGCACTGATGGTAAGACAACAACGGCAAGTTTACTGTATCATATTTTGCAACAATCGGGGAAACGGGTCGGACTGGTGACAAGCGTTGGTGCTTTTCTGAACGGAAAAGCATTTGAAACCGGCTTCCATGTCACCACACCAAGTTCTTTTGCCATCCAGGCATTTCTCCGTAAAGCCAAGAATGCCGGTGTAACCCATGTTGTTCTGGAAGTTTCCTCACACGGATTGGATCAGCATCGGGTATGGGGCATTCCGTTTGCGGTTGGTGTTTTGACCAATATTACCAATGAACATCTCGATTATCATAAAACATATGAACGGTATGTTGCAGCGAAAGCGAAGTTGTTGAAAGCAGCGAAAATTGCAATTCTGAATAAAGAAGATAAATCATATTGGAGAATCAAGAAGTATGAATTAAGAAGCAAGAATAAGAAAATTGTTACCTACGGGTTAAAAAAGGATAGTGACATTAATCCGCATAATTTTCCATTTCATACAAAACTGTTTGGACAGTTTAATACATATAATTGTCTGGCGGCGATTGCCACAACTAGAAATTTAGGAATTGCGGATGAAAAAATCAGAAAAGCAGTGGCTTCATTCAAAGCGCCGATTGGACGGGAAGAAATCGTCTATGATAAAGAGTTTAAAGTCATCATTGACTTCGCTCATACAGCAAATGCTTTTGTGCAACTGCTTCCGGAAATCCGAAAATTCACAAAAAACCGTTTGATTCATGTGTTTGGCGCGGCTGCCCGGCGTGATACATTCAAGCGTCCTGAAATGGGGAAAACATCGTCAAAATACGCTGATATTATTATCCTGACTTCTGAAGATCCGCGGGATGAGGAGATTGAGGAGATATTCGGACAAATAGCAAAAGGAATTCCAAAAAATACATTTCAAACCTTCGAGCATGGTTCTGATAAGGCTGGAAAGCCGCATCCGGAATCGTCTCCGGACACTGCTGACATACCGGATTCTGGACAAGCCAGAAACATACAAAAGTTTATGATGGAGAGGAAAAACCACGGTCTGCAGAAATTTCTTTTCAAAATTCCTGACAGGAAAGAAGCTATTGAATTTGCTATCGCAATTGCGCAAAGAGGTGATACTGTTTTATTAACCGGTAAAGGGCATGAGCGGTCGATGAATTACGGGAGAGGTGAAGAGCCGTGGAATGAACATGCAGTGGTGAAGGAAGCACTGAAAGCCAGGGGGTTAGGGGTTAGTATTTAGCGAAAGAGGTAAAACTGTCTTCCTTCCAGCTTCCCGCGTTTGCGGGAATGACAGGTGATGAGAGAAGAAAAAAATATAGTTTATTTTGAAAGCTTGCTTGCAAATTCCAGCATTGTGCATGGGATCTCAACCAGGGCAATTGGAGACATGCATCAAAAGCATGGACATTTTCAGAACGCAAGTGATAAATTAGCAGCAGGTTTGGGGATAGCATCAGAACAAATTGTTTATATGGATCAGATCCATGGGAAAAATATTGTTTGGGCAGGTAATAATGATGCTGGTAAGAGGATTGCGGCATGTGATGGATTATTGACTCGCGAAAAAAATCTTTTTCTTTATGTGGTTAGTGCTGATTGTATACCACTACTGCTTTATGAACCAGATCACCAGATAGTCGGTGTGATCCATGCAGGATGGAAAGGCGTTGCTCGTACTATTGTTGTTGAGGCAATACGACAGATAAAGGAGAAGGGAGGGAAAACAAAAGCATTACAGATCTATGTAGGTCCGTCAATTTGCGGAAACTGTTACGAGGTTGGTCCGGATGTCGCAGATATATTCAGAGCACTTTATCCTGAAGAAACGGGGAGATTTTTAAAGAGTACTGTAAGGGAGAGGGAGTATAAGAGTCGCAGAGAGAAAAAAAAGAAATTTCTTCTCAATTTGCAAGAGGTTATTACATTGCAGTTTACTACTGCAGGAGTTGCTCGCGAGCAGATCGAAGACAGCGGTATGTGCACAAAAGAAAATAATACATTTTTTTCTCACCGGCGGGATCATGCTAGTGGGAAATGCGGGGTGTTTGCGTCCATAATCGGAATAAAAAGTTAGGGGTTCGGGGACTAGTGTTTAGGGGTTAGTTTGTTTATTCAAAAGGGATATGAAACAAAAGAAAACGATTCATTTTGTCGGGATTAAAGGAGTCGGGATGACACCGCTGGCACTTATTGCCAAGGAGTCCGGGTTCACCGTTACAGGATCTGATATCGCTGATAATTTTATTACTGATGAAGTCTTGCAAAGTGCTGGTATTACGCCCTTGGTTGGATTCTCAGAAGAGCATATTATACAACCGGATTTGGTGATTACAACCGGGGCGCATGGTGGATTTTTCAACAAAGAGGTTTTGGCCGCCAAAGCAAAAAACATCCCCGTAATTAGCGCTGGCGAAGCCCTCGGTTTGTTCATGGACGGGGAATTTCTAAAACGTACGTTTACTGGTATTTCAGTCGCAGGAACACATGGAAAAACAACCACATCGGCAATGTTAGCGACAGTTTTGAAAACCACAGGACTTGATCCAACCTATGTGATTGGGACGAGTAGTATCCCATCACTGGGTGCATCCGGACATTTAGGAAAAGGACACTATTTCGTTGCAGAAGCAGATGAATACGCGACAGATCCAATCAACGATAAAAAAGCACGGTTTCTCTGGCAACATCCAAAAATTGCAATTGTTACCAACATAGAATTTGATCATCCGGATATTTATTCGTCAATTGATGAAGTAAGGGAAACATTTGGACAATTTATCAAACAGCTGCCGGAAGATGGATTGCTGATTGCATGGGGTGATGATCCGCAAATAAAGAAATTATTACAAGAATACAATTTTGAAAAAAGAGTTATTACCTACGGTTTCCATAGAGATAATAACTATGTATTGAAGCGGGTGAGTATTTCAGGAGAACAAACATTCTTGTGGGTGGAAGCAAACGGCATGCATTTAGGAGAATTTGCTTTGCGGGTCACAGGTGAGCATAATGCGTTGAATGCTTTGTCAATCATTGTTGCTTGTCTTGAAATGAATGTGCCAGTGGAGAAAATAAAGATCGGATTGCGGGCATTTCTCGGCTCAAAACGACGGCTCGAATTTATCGGCAATCTGTTAACCGGTGCGGAAGTATATGATGATTATGCCCATCACCCGACAGAAATTAAAAATACATTGCATGCTTTGCGTCAACGCTACCCGAAGAAAAAAATTGTTGCCGTTTTCCAGCCGCATACATATTCACGGACAAAGTTACTCTTTGAGGAATTTTTGCGGGTATTTGCAGAAGCTGATGAGATCGTTCTCACAGAAATTTATGCTTCACTGCGGGAATCTCCTGATCCAACAGTATCTTCGCAGGCTCTAGCGCAAGCACTGCTGCATCACCATCGCCAGGTGAAATATCTCAAGAGTCTTACGGATGTGGTAGAATATATCAATCAAAAAAAATTTGACAAGGAGACGGTGCTGGTGACACTTGGAGCAGGGGATGTGTATAAGATCCATGCAGAGTTAAGAATAAACTGAGAATGTAGAATTATTGTAATAAGTATGAATTCTAAATTCCCAAACGATAAGATAGTACAGAAGCTTGAAACAGTTCTTGGTCAAAATCGAATAAAGCAAAATGAGTTGCTTACAGATCATACAATTCTAAAACGGGAAGTGACTGCACAGTTTTATACAGAAGTTGACAATTCGGAAGAATTGATACATATTGTCCGGACAGCACAAGACTTACGTTTGTCGTATAGAGTTTTTGGTACCGGATCAAAAATTATTTTTGCTGATGAAAATACTTCCGGACTGGTAATTAAAAACAATAGCAGACGCTTTGTTATTATAAGTAGAAAAGGGAAGATTGTCTCAGGTAAACAGCAAATCACTGAAACACTCGTCCAGGCTGATGCGGGGGTCAATCTGAATCAGCTTGTTCGTTATACACTTGATGAAGGGCTGGAAGGATTGGAATATTTTCTTGGGATACCTGGCACACTAGGTGGAGCAATGTACAATAATATAACGTATCCGCCAAAGCGGCTTTCTATCTGGTCAAATGTTCGGGCAGTTCGGTTGTTAACAGAAAACGGAGAAGTGAAAACGTATATGGATAAAATCGATTTTTTCCGAAGGACAAAATTTTTACAGAATAATAATGCAGTGCTTATCTCTGCTATATTTACCTTATTGCCAAATGCTAAACAAGTCCTTTGGGAGCGGGGAGAAGAAGCGCTTGAGTACAGGAATGGTTAATAAATTTGAAATTTTCAATTTTTAATTTGAAATGAATTTTCAGTGGTCTAAAATTCAATTTTTACTATTTAGCTTTCATTGAAAATTTTAAATTTCAAATTGAAAATGCTCATAGGTATGGATAAATTTATTATTACCGGCGGCCACCAATTAACTGGGGAAACGAAAATTTCCGGAGCAAAGAATGTAGCCTTGAAGGCGCTTATTGCAGCTTGTTTAACCGATGAAAAGGTCGTTATTAACAACGTTCCACTGATTTCCGATGTGCAGGTCATGGTTGACATAATCAGACAACTTGGGGGTAGTGTTGCAATTCGTGATCATACGTTCATTATCCAGATGAAAAAATTCCACAGCAACAAAGTCTCGCTTGATGAGGCAGCACAAACGAGAACTGCCAGCATGTTTATCGCGCCGCTTCTCGCGCGTGTTGGCTATGCTGTTATTCCTAATCCAGGTGGTTGTCGTATTGGAGCCCGACCAATTGACAGGACGATTGAAGGGCTCAAACAAATGGGTGCTGAGATTGATTATAAGAGTGAGGATGGATTTTTCCATGCAAAAACGCAAGGATCTCAATCTTCTGAGGTTCTTCTCCGCCCTCTGGCGGATCAGAATGACGGATTAAGTAAACTAAAGGGAATTACTTATCGGTTTGAAAAAAACACCCATACAGGGACAGAAACATTGATTATTGCTGCTACCCTTGCACAAGGGAAAACAATTCTGGAAAATGCTGCACAAGAGCCGGAAATTGATGAATTGATTGCAATGCTTACTACCATGGGCGCCAAGGTTAAGCGGACACAACCAAGAACAATTGCGGTTGAAGGTGTAGAAAGATTGCACGGCATGACGTTTACCATTGGGGCTGACCGCAATGAGATTGTCACGTTTGCTATTGCGGCAATTGCTACCCGGGGAGATGTTTTCGTCAAGGGTGCGAGGCGGGAAGGATTAGTAGAATTTTTGGAAGCGCTGGATAACTGCGGCGGTGGATACGAAATACAAGATGATGGGATAAGATTTTATTTCAAAGATACCCTGCAGCCGACAGATATTACGACGACACCCTATCCCGGCTTTATGACAGATTGGCAGCAGCCCTGGGCGGTTCTCATGACACAAGCACATGGTATTTCTTCGATTCATGAAACTGTTTTTGAAAGCAGGTTCGGGTATGTTGAGGAACTTCGGAAAATGGGAGCAAAGATTACAATGTTTAATCCCAAAGTAGCAGATGTGGATACTGTCTATAATTTTAATCGTAGTGATGAGACTGCTGGCGCATTCCATGCAATAAAAATTTTCGGTCCCACAAAACTCCATAATGCTGTCGTGAAAATCTCGGATTTGCGCGCCGGCGCAACGCTTGTTATTGCCGCTTTGCTTGCCGAGGGCGAGTCAACAGTGTTTGGGGTTGATAAGTTAGACAGGGGTTATGAGCAATTTGATCAACGCCTGCTCGCTTTAGGAGCGAAGATTAGAAGAGTGAAAAACGAATAAATTGATTTTAGTGTAGGAGATCCACGGAAGGATTGTACAAGAGAATTCCATTTAAAAAGCAAGGGGAAATTTCGTTGAACCTCAACTAGGAATAGAGTATAATGAAACTCTATGGAGAAACTTCTGGGGCTGACGATCTCGTCATTTGCCGTCACTGCAATGCTTCTTGTCCCTTTTATTGATTTTCTCTACCGCATCAAACTTCGACGTCACAAGCAGGCAACACGAGATATGTTCAATAAACGGACACCTATTTTTGACAAGTTCAATTCGTGGAAGACAGGAACCCCGTTTGGCGGCGGCATTCTGGTTATTCTTGTCGTGACGATCTGGACATTATGGGCATACGGGATTTTTAACGTACACGTGAATGGATGGGAAGTGTTCGTGATTTTTTTCTCATTTATCAGTTTTGGATTACTTGGATTTTACGATGATTTCAAAAAAATTGCCGGTTTTCGTGAGGGGTTTTTTGGCCTTCGTTTCCGCCATAAATTTATCATTCAGTGGATTCTGGCACTCATCATTGCTTCGGTTTTTTATTTTCAACTGCATTATAATTTTATTTATATTCATAGCTTCGGTATAGTATCAATTGGTATTCTTTTTATTCCTCTTGCGGCATTTGTCATTGTCTCGTTTGTCAATGCTTTTAATATTACTGACGGTTTGGATGGTTTGGCATCCGGATTATTTTTGATCTGCATGATCGCGTTTCTGGTTATTGCGTCAACACAACTGGATCAACCATTAGGTACTTTTATTTCGGTGCTCATTGGTAGTGTAGCAGCATTGTTGTACTTCAATATTTTCCCGGCGCGATTGTGGCTTGGCGATGTAGGCTCATTGTCACTTGGGGCAGTATTGGCAGTCACGGGTCTTCTTACAGGGAAAGTCTTGTCAATTGCAATTATCGGCGGTATTTTTGTCATTGAAGCTGGCTCTTCTATGATCCAGCTTTTGGGAAAACGATTCCTGAAACGAAAGATTTTTCCGGTTGCGCCGTTTCACCTCTATCTACAAAGTAAGGGATGGGAAGAACCGAAGATTGTCATGCGCGCCTGGATAATTGGTTTTATTCTTGCAGTAATTGGTATTTTTATCGCATTCGTTTAATACGAATGTATCCGAATTACATTCTACGACTTATGTAAGAAGAATACTACGTAAGCAGTAGGTATTCCAAAGCATTGGATTAAGTATATTTGGATGCATTCGTATCCAATGAAAAGAACTGATTTTCTGCTCCTCAGTGCTGTTACGTTAGTAACACTTTTCGGACTGCTCATGGTGTATGATGCATCCTCAGTCATTGCATTTACCAATTTTGGTGACAAATATCATTACATCAAGGAGCAACTCGTTTGGGTAGCAATTGGATTCGTTGCAATGGGTATATTTAGCTTTTTTGATTACCACAAGCTTTTCAATCTAGCATTGCCGCTTCTTGTTTGTGCACTTCTTCTTCTCCTTTTTGTTTTTATCCCCGGTATAGGCTACGGGGCAAAAGGCGCCAATCGCTGGATCAGTCTTCATTTTTTTCAATTTCAACCAGCTGAGTTTGTCAAATTAGTCCTGGCGATTTATCTTGCAGCCTGGTTGTCCCACAAAGAAAAGGGACGTTTTCTCGCATTTGCGCTTTTGGTAGTTGCTATTTTGTTTTTTATTATGCTTGAGCCGGATTTCGGAACTGCAGCAATCATCTCATTTGAAGCAGTCGTCGTCTATTTCCTCTCCGGAAGCAACCTCCTGCCTCTTTTGATCGCTGGACCTGTGGCCGCTCTTATCGGATACATTTTGATTAAAATCGAACCGTACCGCGCGTCCCGTCTGAAAAGTTTCCTCAGCCTTAACCAGTCGATTACTAATGTTTCTTACCATGTCAAACAAATTCTCATTGCTTTGGGATCGGGCGGGGTTTTTGGCGTCGGGCTTGGCAACTCAATGCAAAAATATTCTTATCTGCCGGAAAATGTAACAGATTCGATTTTTCCTATTATTGCAGAAGAATTCGGATTTATAGGCGCAGCGTCTCTGATTATTGTCCTGATGGTAATCGTCTGGCGGGGGTTTTTTATTGCAACGCACGCCAAAGACTCGTTTGGCAGACTGCTTGCTGCTGGCATTATGTCTTTTATTGGTATGCAAATGATAGTTAATCTC
>Ga0070740_10001298_pt1 | contig 35820 bp, 28 predicted proteins | sample Coa_R2_FD_67286 | JGI IMG/M metagenome (GOLD analysis project Ga0070740, IMG submission 67286) | Surface soil microbial communities from Centralia Pennsylvania, which are recovering from an underground coalmine fire - Coalmine... | ecosystem: Environmental > Terrestrial > Soil > Unclassified ... | reverse complement strand
CATGTGTCGCGCCACGTCGCGGGCCGCCGCCTCGATGAACGAGAGGTCGGCGGAGCCGTCCTCGTTCGGCGGCGTCCCGACGGCGAGGAAGATGACGAGCGACTGTTCGACGGCGGACTTAACGTCGGTCGTGAAACGGAGTCGGCCCGCCTGCGTGTTCTTCGAGACGAGTTGGTCGAGGCCCGGCTCGTAGATTGGGATTTCGCCGCGTTCGAGGCGTGCGATCTTTTCGGAGTCAACGTCCACGCAGGTGACGTTGACCCCGAACTCTGCGAAGCACGCGCCCGTCACCAAGCCGACGTAGCCCGTGCCGATTACTGCGATATTCATCTCGCGCGAATTGACCTTTCAAACGGCGGGTAGAGACCGAAAGCGGATTATCTCAGACAAAAGGTTGCGGGTCACGCGGCGCGGAAAGCGCGTGACCCGCAAATCGTCGTAGGGTCGAAACTCTACGAGGCCTTGTTTGGCACAACCGGAGCCGCTGAATGAGCGCCGAAGCTTAACGCGTCGGGCTGATGACGACCGGGGTGCCGCCGAAGTTGAAGTCGTTGTTGTGCGTCGTGGCGATGATGGCCGCCGCGACCGCGCCGCCCGCCGCGAGCAAGAGCGCGGCCAGAGCGCCGGTCGAGAGTCCGTGCATCGCGGGCATCTGGTAGCGCGTGCAGCGCGTGCCCGGAGCGGCCTGGCCGGCGGTGTCCTGGTTGCCGGCGGCGATCTGCTTCACGGCGCTGCCCGCGCGAAGCTCGACGCGGCCAGACTGCGTGGAGACGACCGTGTTGCCGCACTCGACATCAACCATGAAAACGTCGGCTTGGTTGTTGTCCGCGACGGCAGCGCCGTCCTTGGTCGTGATGGTGGCGGCGACGCCGCTCGACGAAGAGACGCGCACCTTGCCCGATTCGAGCATACCGCTGACGCCCGTCTCGTTGAAGCTCAGCTTCAGGCTTGAGTTCGGCAGCAGCTCGACTCGACCGAGTTTGCCGAGGCTAACCACGGCGCTCGAATTCTGCGAGGTCGTGATCGTGCTGTCGGAGAAAACGGTCGCGCCCGAGATGGCGCTCGTGCCGTTGACGGAGACTTCGCCGACGACTGAGAGGTCGCCGGTAGGGCCTGCCTGCCCTTGCTGTGCGGCCAGCGCGACCATCGAGTAGGTGCAAAGGATGGCAAGCGCCAAGGCCAGCGTGATGGGCGTTCGGCTCCAGGTTCTGCTAATCATTACTTCTCCTCCCGTAAGTGAAACTGTCAGTTTTTCTGAGAAAGCGCGCCACAAGTCTTTACTCAAAGACTCGCATGAGACGTTTTGTGGTTTTATTTTCTCGCCAACCCGTCTCAGGGCAGCCCGCGCGGTGTCTCATCAAAGAAGGCATGAGCGCCACTGTGGGCTTCAAAGACCTCGTTTTTTTACACGAAACGAGGTCGCGTGTCAATAAACATCTTCGCGAATTCAACGATTTTTCAACAATTTGCGGCAAGAAGGGCACTCTTGTCAACCTTTATTTTCAAACGCCCTGAAGCCCCGCCAAAAACCCCCTAAATTCTCGCCCGCGTCTAATCCTTGTAGATGAAGACCTGCGGCTGCCCGTCGGCCCCTATCCAGCCTCGGTACATCCCCGAAGTGTTGAAGGGCATCGCGAAGTTGCCGCGCCGGTCGAGGGCGATGAGTCCGCCCGTCCCGCCGATTTTCCCGACTTTTTCGAGCGCCGAGGCGGCTGCGGCCTCGACGGATTTTCCCCCGTACTGCATCCCCGCCGAAATGTCGTGCGCGACGACCGAGCGAATGAAGTATTCGCCGTCGCCCGTGCAGGAGACGCCGCAGGTCTCGTTGTTGGCGTAAGTGCCCGCGCCGATAATCGGCGAGTCGCCGACGCGTCCGAACTTTTTGTTTGAAATCCCGCCCGTCGAAGTGCCCGCGCCGAGATTCCCCGCGCGGTCGAGCGCGACCGCCCCGACCGTCCCGAACTTGTGATCCTCGTACCGGCGCAGCAGTTCTCTCTCAAGCTGCGACCTTTTCTGCGGCGGACTTTTCTCCGCATCTTTCTGCTTCTGGAGTTGCTGCCAGCGCTCCTCCGTGTAGAAATATTTGGGGTCAACAAGCTCGACGCCCTTTGAAACGGCGAAGGCTTCAGCGCCGTCGCCGACCATCATCACGTGCGGCGATTGCTCCATCACGAGGCGCGCGAGCAGAATCGGGTTCTTGATGCGCTTGAGTTCGGCGACCGCGCCGGCCTTCAACGTCCTGCCGTCCATGATCGAGGCGTCGAGTTCGTTCGTCCCCTCGTGCGTGAAGACCGCGCCCTTGCCGGCGTTGAAGAGCGGCGAGTCTTCCATCAAAGTGATCGCCGCCGTCACGGCGTCGAGACACGCGCCGCCTTTTTTCAGCACGTCGAATCCGGCGAGGAGCGCTTCGGCGAGCTTGTCGCGGTAAGCCTTCTCGCGCTCCGGCGTCATGCGGCTGCGCTCGATAGTCCCCGCGCCGCCGTGAATGACGAAGCCGAAGGGGCGCAGCGCCGGGGTCTTCTGCGGGTCGCGCCCTTTTCTGCCCGCCGCCTTCGCGCGCCCGCCCGTCGAGATGTAAGAAGCAAACGCCGCCGCGCCCGCGCTCTCAAGGAATCTCCTTCGGCTCTTATCAGCAACCACGCCCCGGCTCACACTTCACCCCGCAGTGGACTCTCGCGAAAAATGTTTGCTTGAAATCTATGGCCGATGTTAACAGACGACCAGCGCACGCGCAAACAACTTCTCGACAACGTGCGCTCTTCGTCTCTTCGTCTTTGTCTTTGCGGTCTCTTCCGTGTTTGTTAAAGGAATGAAAGGCCGCGCGAGTGACTTCAAGCGTCTTCTTTCGACTCGCGATTCGACTCGCGGAAAAAGTTCTGCGCGCGCTCGGCAAGCGGCTGAGGGACGACGACGCGGTAAGGATGCTTTGCGAAGAAGGTCGGGACGCGCCGCACGTTCGCGCCGAGCGCTGTCAGGGCGTTCGCGGTCGCCTCGTCTCCGAGTTCGTCGCGGCCCAATGTTTCTGCCGCGCGACGGAAGGCCCCGCGGAGGCGGTCGAGCGGCAGGTCGCGACCGGCGAGAGCCTTGCCGCGCGCCTGAAATTCGCCGAGCGCGTAGAGGACGACGCGCTCGGCGTCCGCGCTTCCCTGCTTACCTACTTCTTCAAAAAGTGTTGGCTGGGGCATCGCGTCTGCTCGTGTGATTCGTCAGGGTTTGTTGATGCGGCGGGGCCGTGTGGCGGCGGCGTTCGCGGCGGGCTGCGTGGTCGCCGCGTGCGCGTCCTGCTGCGGCTTGTCCGCGGCCTTCTTCCTCGCCTCTTCCTGCTCATACGGGTCGAGGCGCGCGAAGAGGTAAAACTTCTCGCCCCTCGACACGACCGTGCCGAGGTATCGGAGCTTGTATTCGAGGACTTCGCCGACCTGAAGCGCCGAAGGCTTCGGCGGCGGCTCGTCGAAGAGCTGGTCGAGTTCGCCGAGCGAGACGGCTTCGAGTTCGGGCAGGTAGTCGTTGTTGCTCGCGCGCGCGATGCGGATCGCCATCTGCCGGAGCGCATAGATTCGGTTCGAGTTGTGCTGGTAGTATTCGCGCCTGATCTCGCGCCGGCTCACGCGGTCGTCAACGACCTCCTGCTCGTCGCGCAGGTACGCGAGGTACGCGCGCACGTTCGGCCCGAACTCGCTGTCCTCCGAGCGCGGCGCGCGCCGCTTCTGCGCGCTCGCGACCGAGCAGGCGGAGAACAGAAGCAGTCCCAGCAGGAACAGCCCCGAAAAACTCTTTGCTGCTTTCATCCCTCTCTTAAAACCTCGAAGCTTCCGGCGGCGTCCGAGACTCAGGGCGAGTCCGCGTCGCGTCGTGAATTCGGGGGATTCGTCGCACGGAATCTTAGCACAACTCCGTCCCGCACTTTAGGGCGGCGTGTTAGCCGAGCAGAGTCTCAACCTTGTGGGTGGAGCAGGAGAGATTCACCACGGAGGCACCGAGAACACAGAGGGGTACGGAGAATTTCAAATCTCAAATCTGAAATTTCCGATTCTTAAATCTCCGCGCCACCTCTGAGTCCTCCGTGCCTCCGTGGTGAACTTCAACGTGCGATACATCCGTGGACGGCTTGCGGACGCGCAATTGCACGCCCCTCTCGCGCGGTGCTACATTCACGCCGCGCGAGGAACAGTTGATGTCAACCGGACGCAAAGACGACTCAGGCTCGGAATCAACAGGAGAGTTCGCCGGCAGGCGCGTCGCGCTCGGCGTGTCGGGCGGCATCGCGGCGTACAAGGCCGTGGAAGTCCTGCGCGGCTTGCAGCGCGCGGGCTGCGAGGTTCGCGTCGGGATGACGCGCCGCGCCTGCGAATTCGTCACGCCACTGACCTTCCGCGCGCTCTCCGGCGCGCACGTCGTCGTTGACGACTACGCGCCCGACAACCCCGACCCCATCGCGCACATCACCTTCTCGCAGACTGTCGAACTCTTCGTCGTCGCGCCCGCGACAGCGAACATCATCGCCAAGTTCGCCAACGGAGTCGCCGACGACTTTTTGACCTCGACCTATCTCGCCTCGAACGCGCCCGTCCTCGTCGCGCCCGCGATGAACACGACGATGCTCCTGCACCCGGCGACGCAGCGCAACCTCGCGCGACTGCGCGCCGACGGCGTCCACATCGTCGAGCCGGACGCGGGCGAGATGGCCTGCGGCACAATCGGCCCCGGACGGCTCAGCGAGCCGCAACAGATCGTCTCAGCCGCCCTGGAAATTTTAAGAGGGAGCGCGAGACGCGCGAGCGACCTCGCCGGAGAGCGCGTGCTGATCACCGCGGGCGCGACCGTCGAAGAGATTGACCCCGTGCGCTTCATCTCGAACCGTTCGTCGGGGAAGATGGGCTTCGCCCTCGCGGAGGCCGCACGCTCGCGAGGCGCTGAAGTGACCGTCGTCGCAGGCTCGACGACTGCACCGACGCCCGCGAACGTTCGCGTGCTGCGTGCTACTTCCGCCGAACAGATGCGCTCGGCGGTCGCCCGCGAGGTCGAGTCAGCGACAATCTTCATCGCCGCTGCCGCGGTCGCCGACTACCGCCCCGCGTCGCGCGCCGAAAGCAAAATCAAAAAATCTAAGTCCGAACTGACACTCACCCTCGAACCGACGCCCGACATCCTCGCCGAAGTCTCGCGCGCGCGCCGCGACGGCCTCCTCGTCATCGGCTTCGCCGCCGAGACTGACAACGTCGTCGAGAACGCACGCGACAAACTCCGGCGCAAGCGCCTCGACGCCGTCGTCGCCAACGACATCACGCAGCACGGCGCGGGCTTCGACACCGAGACGAACGTCATCACCATCCTCACGCGCGACAGCGAACGGCCCGCCGCGCTCCCGCTCATGTCCAAGCTCGACGCCGCGCACAGAATCCTCGACGAAGTCGTCCGGCTCCGCCGGGACGAAAGTCAAAAGTAAAAAGGCAAAAGTGAGGACGCGCTGCGCGCGCAGAATTCTTTATTTCAGCGCTTCGGCTGTCTTATCTTTTGCCCTTTGCCTTTTTACTTTTGACTTCAAAACGTGCTGATTGCGTGCATGACGCGGCCCCAGACCTCGAAGTCCATGCTCTCGATGACTTCGATGGGCTGGTACTTGTCGTTCTCCGGCATGAGCCAGATGCGACCGCGTTGGAGGCGAAGGCGCTTGACGCACAGTTCGTCGCCGATGCGCGCGATGACGATGTCGCCGTCGTCGGCCTCGACCGCGCGGTCAACGACGAGTATCGAGCCGGGCTGAATCCCCGCGCCCGCCATCGAGTCGCCGGAGACGCGCACGTAAAAGGTCGCGACCGGGTGCTTGATGAGGTAGCGGTTCAGGTCGAGGTGCCCCTCGATGTAGCTCTCGGCGGGCGAAGGGAAGCCCGCCGACACTGAAGAGATGAACAGCGGGCGCTCCCACTTCGTCGAGCAATCCGGCCACATGACTTCTCCGACGTTTGCGTATGAGAACATTTTTGTTTCACCTGCGAGAGAATGTCCAACCGGCGGGATTCTACACTCCGCCACACTCAGGCACAAGATTTTTTTCTCGACAACGACTTTGACGAAATTCAGTCGGGCGGTCGGAGTTTTCGCTTTGCGGGGATGAGAAGAGAAGGCAAGCCTTCGGCTGCGCACGTCGGGGGTTAACGCACCGAGCCGCGCCCGCGCCTTTTAGCCAGAGGCTAGATGCGTCCGAGCAGCAGCAGAATGATGACGATCAACAGGACAAGGCCCAGCCCGCCGCTCGGGTAATAGCCCCAGCCGCGGCTATACGGCCACGCCGGGAAAGCCCCGATGAGCAGAAGGACAAGGATGATGATCAGGATGAGACCCATGCGTTTCCTCCCTCTCCAAATTGTTTTGCCGGGGGAAGATGGGGGTTTCGTTGGCGGGATTCTCACGCAGGGCCTGCGCTCGTGTCAACAATCATTTTGAAGGCGGGGAAAACAATCACTCGAAGAGCGTTGACAGCATCGAGGCGTTGAAGAAGAGTGACGGCGCGAATTCTGGAACAGAAAAGCATTCTCGCACGCGGCAATACGGGCGTGCTTGCCAGAGTTTCAGGGCGTTTGCAATAATCCGTCCGAACGGGCCTGTAGCTCAACGGATAGAGCGACGCCCTCCTAAGGCGTAGGTTGCAGGTTCAAGTCCTGCCAGGCTCATTCACTTTTTCTGACCGCGCGCGAATCAGCGCAAACGAACCCATTAAGATTGATACTTGATGAGCGAGCGCACGTCGTAGCCCGCGAGTCTTTCCCTTCCCGGCAGGAACTCAAGCTCGACGACGAAGGCGAGGCCGACGACCTCGCCGCCGAGTTGTTCGACGAGTTTGACGACGGCGCTCGCCGTGCCGCCCGTGGCGAGCAGGTCGTCGGCGATGACGACGCGGTGTCCCGCGCCAACGGCGTCGCGGTGCATCTGGAGCGCGTCCTGTCCGTATTCGAGGTCGTAGCAGACGGTCGCGCACTCGGACGGGAGCTTGCCCGGCTTGCGCGCGGGGACGAAGCCCGCGCCGAGCTGGTAGGCCATCGCGGGCGCGAAGATGAAGCCGCGCGCCTCGATGCCGATGACGGTGTCAACCTTGTCGTCCTTGAACTGCGACGCCAACCCGTCAATCACCTGCCGGAACCCGTCAGGGTCTTTCAGAAGCGTCGTGATGTCGTAGAAGTTTATGCCCGGCTTCGGGAAGTCGGGCACTTCGCGGATGATTGATTTGAGATGATCCATGTGACAGTTTTCGGTTTTCAGTTTTCGGTTTTCAGTTCCCTGCCTCTGCGGCCACGGCTTCTCAAAACGTGTCGATCCGTGCACCCATCCGAAGCTGAAAACTGAAAACCGAAAACTGAAAACTGCTCTTCACCTTTCGATTCGGAAACTCGGATACCTGCCGGTCGGCTCGACGCTGACCTCTTCGACCTGCTCGACGCGCGCGAACTGCGGCCCCGCGGCGATGTCGTGCTTGAAACCTTCGACGCCTTCGGGCGTCCCTTCGGCTAAAACTTCGACGCGACCGTCCGACAGGTTGCGGACGTAGCCGACGACCTGATGACGCGCCGCCACGCGCTGCGCGAAGAAGCGGTAGCCGACGCCCTGCACGTCGCCGCTGACGAAGTAGTGCCGCGCGATCTTCATGCCTCCCCCTTGTATTCAACGACGAATCCCTTGCCGGAAGAGGTGACATCCTAAAAGAAAACTTCGACGGAATGCAAAGAAGCCCTGCCGCGACCCGACTTCATTCGGCGCGACCCAAGTTCAGGGGCGCGTGACGAACTCGACGATGCGGACGCCGCCCGCGGGCACTTTGAGCGTCGCGGTGTCTTCGCGCTCGCCGTGTTTGACCGCGACTTCTTCGCCGGTCGTCCACTCGCCCGCGCTCGCGACTTTCGCCCCGGCGATTCCGACCGCCACGTCCGCCGCCTCGTCGCGCTCGACGCGCGCGAGTCCCTGCTGCGGCTTGTAAACTCCGCGGTTGTTGATGAGCGTGACGACCCAGCCGCGCTCGTTGCGGTTGACGAGGTATTCGATGTCGCCTCGAACCGTGACGGGCGCCGCGTCAGCGGCGAGGTGCGCGAGCAGGTGCGCCGCCGCGGGCACGAGCCGCTCGTCGAGTCCGAGCAGGTCGGGCACGGCGCAGAAGACGACGCGCCCGCGCCCCAGGTGGTTGACCGTGACAAGCGGGTCGCCCGAAGGCGTCCTCATCAACACTTCAGCGCCGCGCGTCTCGACTCGCTCGTAAGCGTAAACCTGACCCGCGAGGTCTGTCCGCGCCTCGCCCGGCGCGAGGCATTGCGCGTCGTCGGCCTCTGCGGTCGAGCCGAGTAGGCGCACGCCGAGCAGGTCTTCGGGGAGCGACTTCACCTGCGCCGCGTTGAGGACGACCGTGCCGCCCTTCTGAACGTAATTCTTCAGGCGCTCGGCCCATGCGGGTGTCCACTCGATGCGGCCTCCGACGACGAGCGCGCGGTATGCGTCAATCGCGTCGGCGTTTTTTTCGGACGCGACCAGCACGTCGAAGATGTCGCCGAAGGCCGCGTTCGTGAACGCCTGCCGGTCAGCCGTCGCGGGTTCGCCTTCGTTGACCGCCGCCGGGTAGTAGGCCGCGAGGAAGAGTTCGCGGAGCGCGCGGTCGGAGCGGTTGACGTGCGAGACGCCGAGCGGGAACTGCGGGTAGTCGGTCATGTCCCAGCCGTGCGCGGGGTCGAGCAGAAATGCAATCGGCGTGTAGGGCGTGCCGCGATCCGGGTGTTTCGAGGCGAAGCGGACGAACTCGTCGGTGATGCGCCCGACGGGGTTGAGTTGGAACGGGTGCTCGCCCGGCCCCGGCTTGAAGAACTGGTCGAAGCCCTGTTCGAGGTAGATCGCCGACGCGCCCGACATGAAGTAGAGGTAATAACTCTTTCGATACCACGAGAGCGATGGCCCCATCGTCGCCCCGTAGCGCGAGTGGTAGAAGTAGTCGGGGCCTGCGTAGCTCTGCTGGTTCGTGAAGATGGTCGCGGTGTCGCCGAAGTTGGGCGCGTGGTAGTAGAGGAACGTTCCGCCGAACTGCCGCGCCGCGCCGCGCGTGAAGGCGATCCGCATGGCGGTCGCGGGCTGCGCGGCTGAAGTCTCGATGCCGAGCGTGCGGACTCCCCAAGATTCGAGCGCGTGCGCGTATGAGGTGCTCGAAGTTGACTGCGCCGGAATCAGCGTGTCCCACATCGCGCCCGCCGGTGCGTGGAAGGTCGCCGCCCACTTCTGTTCGAGCGCGCGCGTGTAGGCCGCGTGGTAGGCTTCGAGCATCTCGGCGCGCGACATCTCAGGCGTGAGCGTGAGCGCCTGCGCGACGAGCGGCCAGACGTGGCCGATGCTCTCGCCGGAAATCCAGCCGACGAATTGATTGCGGAGTTCGCCCGTCAACAACTTCAGCGCGGCTTGGCCTTCCGCGTCGGTGAAGTTCGCCGCGCCGTAGTTGATGAGGACGGCGAAGGGCGAATGCGTCTCGCGCAGGAAGCGCAGGAATGCACTTCCCTCTTTCAAGTGCTTCGGCAGCTCGTTGATGTAAACGACCGGCACGACGAGCGGCGACGAGAAGATTGGAACGTCGCGCGCGCCCTTGTACTTCGCGATGAAGGCGTCGAGCGGTTCGGCGTTGAAGGGGTAGAGCGGACGTTCTGATTGAGGTTTGTCGTAAAGCTCCCAGAATTTTTCCGAGATGTTCCACGGCATCATGAAGTCGCGCCCGGCGAGCGTCGGGCGACGCCACTGCGCCGGGACGGGCGCGGACGCGGAATCTTTCTCGATGAGCGGCGCGAGCGCTGGTCTCTTCTCCGACCATTCACGCAACACGCGCTGCGCGGCGAACGGCGGCTTCCGTCGGCCAGCGGGTTTGAAGTCGAGGTCGTTCGTGACCAGCACGCAGTCAACCTGCCTGCGCGCGTCGGCGGCCTTTTCGATCTCGATTGAGAGACGCGCCGTGCCCTTCTTCAATTCGACCGCGGGCGAGCCGTCCCACGCGAACGACCAGCTCCAGTACATGCTCATCTCGTCGTGCGGGTCAGCCACGTCCCGCGCGCCGAACTCCTGACGAAAAACCTCGCGCCCGTCCTGTGTGACGCGCACGACGAAGTTCTCCGACTTGTTCGCCCAATCGGCGTAGCGCGCCCAGACACGGTAGCGCCCGCCGCGCGGGACTTCGATGTCCTGATGAATCTCCGCGTGAGTTTCGTCGGCGGCTGCGGCCACAGAGTTCCACTCGCTCTCGCCGCCCTGCGACCACTCGGCGGAGACGCCGGGGCCGCTGATCTCCCAGCCCGGAGCCTGCGCGCGCGTCAACTCCATCCACGAAGGATTTATCCGCGGCTCGTTGCGCGCGTCGGTCGCGACGCCGCTCATGTTCTCGGCCTCGTACCAGAGATATTCGTTGTGGCGCGAAGAGTCCGGGCCGTTTGCCTGCGGCGTTCCGGCTTGGGCGAAGGCGAGCCGCGCGAGCAGCGCGAGGCAGGCGAACGTTGAGAACAGGAGTTTCGACCGTGTCGTCATCGGCGTCCGTCAAATCTTACGAACAGAAAAACGCAGGGGCGCGGGAATAATCTTCCACGCCCCTGCGTCTTGCAAATCTCTGGCGCCCGCGTCAGCCGATCTCGTCGAGGCACTCGGCGAGCGGCATCTGTCGGCAGGTGTACATCGGCGTGTCGCGCAGGGTGTAGCGGCTCGCCTTCGACTCGCGGAGTTCCTGCACGAGGTCGAGGAAGTCCGAAGGGTAGTCGGTCTCGAAGGCGACGACGAACTCCTGGTCGTCGAGTCCGAACGAGTAGGTCGTGTGGAGCTTGACCGAGCGGTACTTCGTGCCGACGCGGATGTGTTCTTCCATCATCTCTTGCCGCTGCTCGACGGGGAGCGAGTACCACTCGCGCGTCTTGACGAAGGGATAGACGAAGAGGTACTTCGACTGGCCCGGAATGATGTGCAGGCGGTCTTCGTCGTGTTCGGGGTTGTCCTTGTCGATGTACATCGAGCGCTTGGTCATCGAGAGGAACGACTGCGTCACGTCGAGGTGGCGACCGAGCGCCGTCGAGTTCAGACGCGCCGACATCTCCTGAAACGGGTCGAGCGCGTAGCCGATGCGCCAGATCATGAAGTCAACGTTCGAGCGCAGGCCGACGATTGAGTAAGTGTGCATCAGGAGGCCGCGCCGGTACGAGTCGAAGACCTCGACGAACTCGCGCTTGGCGTCGAGCTTCGCCGCGGCGTCGAGCGAGCGCCATTCGGGGCGAGCCTTGTAGAAGGTGAAGGTGACGAACTGCCTCGGCATCGGAGCCTTCTCCGTCTGCTCCGTGTCGCGCGGTGCCTTGTCGGCCAGTCGAAGTGCCGGGCGGCCCGCTCCGGCTTGTTCTTGTTCCGTGCTCATCGTTTCTGTTCCTCGAATGCTCTTCGCGGGTCGAAGGTTTAAGGGTTTACGCAAGCGGCGTCGAAATCGGATAGAATGAGCGCCATCGGGGCGAGACGTATTTTGCTTCGGGCCGCGGCAGATTGCAAACCGCCACGCGCCGTGTGCGCGTACATTTTCGATGGCTGAAAAAGACATAAACTCGGCAGAGCACAAAACTGAAAGACGACAGACATCGCAACTACGCAGGCGAATCATCATCTGGATTCCCGCCGCCGTCATCGCGTCCGCCGCGGGCACGGTCTTCGCCGCGGCCTTCAAGTTCCTCAGACCGCGCGCGGGCGAAGTCGGGTTGAGCGGCGGCGCTTCGGGCAACTGGCATCCGGTCGCGAAAGTCTCGGAGCTTTTGACCGACGAGCCTCTGCGCCGCGAAGTCCCGGTCGAGCACCGCGCGGGTTGGAGTTCGACGCTGCGGGCGCAGGCCGTCTTCGTCCTGCCCGGCGGCGAGCGAAGAGTCGTCTCCGCCGTCTGCCCGCACGAAGGGTGCGCGGTTGACTGGAGCGGCGAGCAAAGAAAATTCCTCTGCCCCTGCCACGACAGCGTCTTCGGCCCCGACGGCGCGCGCCTGAGCGGCCCCGCGCAGCGCGGACTCGACCCCTTGCCCGCGCGCGTCAACGGCGACACGCTCGAAGCGCAGTTCGCCGACGCGCAGACGCAGCAAACGCAGGCCGACACCCCGACCAAAGCATGAGCCGCCGACACACCCGCACGAGTGACCGCCGAACTTCCGTCCGAGAGAGCGACGCAGTGTCGCCTGAGCCGTCGCGTCGCACGACGCTTCGGCTCGCGCTCGAAAATCTACTCGGCGAGCCTTCGCGCGGCTTCGGCGCGTGGGCGCGGACGACCGCCGGACTCGTCGCGCTCTTCTTCGTTCTTCAACTCGTCACCGGCGCGCTGCTCGCCTTCTACTACGTGCCTTCGTCGGACAGCGCGTACACGACCGTCGCCTACGTCGAGAAGGTTCTGCCCGCGGGTTCCTGGATTCGCGCGCTGCATTTATACGGCTCGCAGCTCCTGCCCTTCGCGCTCGTCCTGCATCTCGCGCAGATGCTCTGGCGCGGCGAGTTCGCGCGCAGGCCGGTCGCTTGGGTCGCGTCGGTCGCGCTGCTCGCGCTCTCGCTCGCGAACGGCGCGACTGGCTACTCGCTCCCCTGGGACGCGCGCGCGTTCTTCAGCACGAACGTGGCGGAGAACGTCACGGGCGGACTCCCGCTCGCGGGCGCGGCCTTGCGCGCGTGGCTCGTCGGCGGCTCGGAGATTTCCACGCTCACGCTCTCGCGCTTCTTCGCGCTGCACGTCCTCGTCGTCCCCTTCGCCCTGCTCGCCGTCGCCTTCGCGCGTCTCTTCATCTTCAGAGAGCCTGACGTGAACTTCGATAAGCCTGACGCGGCGCGCGAGACAGGGCTTTCCGCGTGGGCGCGCGCGCAGTTTGCGCGAAACGCAATCGTCTGCGGCCTCGCGTTCCTCGCGCTGGCGCTCTACGCCGCGAAGTATCCAGCGCCGCTCGGCCCTTCGGCTGACGCCGCGCCGCCCGGCTACCTGCCGCGGCCCGGCATACAGTTCCTCTGGCTCTTCCAACTGCTCAAGCTCTTCCCGAAGACCGTCGGCTCGCTCGTCGCGTTCTCCCTCCCCGCGCTCATCTTCGGCGCGCTCGCGCTGCTCCCGCTCGTGCGAAAGAGCGCGACGCCCGCGCGCGAGAAGTCGAGGCGAAGACTCGGACAGTTGATCCTATGCTTCACAGTTCTGCTCGTCGCGGGGCTGACCGCCGCGGCCTTCGTCGAAGACTCGCGCGACCCGCGCGTGCGCCAGCAGTTCGCGCTTCAGGCGCAGAAGGAGGCGGAGTTCCGCGCCGCGCCCTTCACGCCGAAGCGCACGGGCGACGCGGGCGGAGCCGAAACGACTTCGCCCTCATCGAACACTACCGCGGCGAACGCTTCGCAAAACGCCGACCCGCCCGAAGCCTTCACGCGCAACTGCGCGAAGTGCCACGGCGCGCACGGCGAGGGCCGCTCGATTTACCCGTCGCTCGTCGGCATCTCTGCGAGGCCGAAGCGCACGGTCGGAGACATCGTCGCCATCCAGAACGACCCGCGCAGCTACGGACTCGAATCGCGCATGCCTTCATTCGCGACGAAACTCACCGACGAAGAGAAGCGCGCCGTCGCCGAGTGGGTCGTCTCCCTGAAGTGAGCAGGTGTTTGAAGCAAACCGGCACGCCTTCGCCTTGACGAGCCGGAGCGGCCTCATCTTTGAAGAGGTCGGGCGGGTCATTGCCTTTGGTGAATTATTGCGGCTCGCGGTTTTTTAAATCGGCGGCTTTCAAACCCGCGCGCGGCTAAGTTATACTCTCGCAGTTTTTCGCCAGCACAAATCAACGAAGCGCACAGGAGTTCCTTTGAGCATGAAACTCATCAAGCTTGCACTAGTCTCGCTCGCCCTTCTCTCTTTCGCCACGGCCTGCGGCAACGCGCCGTCCAACACGACGGCCAACGCGAACGCGAACGCGGCCTCGACGCCCGCGGCATCGAAGCCGGCGGCGACGCCCGCGGGCACGCCCGACGAGATGGCCGACGCGCGCTCGACCTTCAAGAACACCTGCTCGCGCTGCCACAAGGAGGACGGCACGGGCGGCACGGTCAAGCTCGACGACGGCACGACCCTGAAAGTCCCGAACTTTCACGACGAGCACGCCGCCAAGCACACGGACGAGCAGTTCGTGAAGAAGATTCAGAACGGCGGCGACGGAATGCCCGCGTTCAAAACTCGTCTCAGCCAGCAGCAGATTGAAGCGCTCGTCCGCCTCATCCGCCACGACTTCCAGGGGCAGTCCGGTACCGGCGCAGCAGCGGCGACGCCGTCTCCTGCTCACTAAACCCGCCGCCGCGCGCATGTTATCCTCTGACCGTCGCGACGCGTCTTGCGATTGAAGGGGCCGTTAGCTCAGTTTGGATAGAGCACTGGTCTTCGGAACCAGGTGTCGGGGGTTCGAGTCCCTCACGGCCCGCCATAATTTTTCTCGCAAGTTCGAGCCCTACCGGGTGTATTTCAGAACCGAAAAGAAGAAAGGCAGCCGGGTGGCTGCCTTCCGTTTTTTGTGAACACGCTGGCCGACTTCTTCAAGTCAAATAGCACAGGACACACAGGTCGAACTCAGGAGTGTTCGACGGCGACTCGCGTGTTGTCGTTGGGGTCGAACCTGACCCAGACGGTCTGGCCCGGCTGAAACTTCGCGAGCGAGTAGGCGGAGACGACTCCCTTCGCCTCCGCCTGGAACGGCGGGCGGTCGTTCGGGCGGACTTCGAGCCAGAGGCCGAGCGCGGGGTTGTTGCCGTTGACGTTGATACCCAACTCCCAAGTCCTCATGATGAGCGCCTGCGCCTGTTCGCCCGCCGCGACGACGCTTCGGTTGAAGGCGTCAATCTGCCGCATCATCTCCTCCGCCTGCTGCGTCTGCGCCTGCTGCTGCGGCGCGTATGAGGGTTGGTAGTACGGCTGGCCGAAGTAGGCTTGCGACGCATTGACTGACTCGACGGCAATCTTGTTCGGGTCGGCCCTGTCAACGCGGACGTTGAGTGAAGCGCCCGGCTGGAACTGCGAAGTCTGCAAGCGCGAGATGAAAGTTTTAGTCTCGACCTGATAGGCCGGGTAGTTCTGCCTCTGCACTTCCAGAAGCATCCCGACCTGCGGGCTGTCGTTGAGTGTCACGCCCGTGTCCCAGAGCCGCAGCACTCTCGCCTGCGCCGGCTCGCCCGTCTTCAGCAGCGCGTCGGACTGAAACATCGGCCTCAAGACTTTCCAGAAGACGACGCCGATGACGAGCGGCACGATGACGACGACCGCGACGCCTGAGACGAGCGGGATGAGCGAGAGGAAACCCGCGCTGCCCGGCATGACCGAGAACGCGATGGCTAGGCCGAAGATGGCCGCGACGAGTCCGATGCCCCCGCCGACGAGTCCGAGGATCAAACCCAACCTGTTCATGTCTCAGCTTTCCCTTTTCAGAAGATGACGACCTCGGCCTCGTAGCGGGCCGAGGCCGGTCGAACGTCGAAGGCGGGCCGCATTCTAGCAGAACGCGAGTCAAACCAGCGTAGCACTTTTAGATTACTCACCCTTGAGCGTGTTGCAGGTCGGGGTTCACCACGGAAGCACGGGGGACTAAGAGGTTGCACGGAGAAATACAGATTTCAAATTTTAAACCTCCGTGCCCCCTCTGTGTCCCCCGTGCCTCCGTGGTGAACTCAACTTGCTATGCGCCCAACTGAAAATTGATAAAGGCTGCTCGTCCGACCCATTTAAAACTCTGACCGGCTGGCCGACGGCGAGGTGGCCCGTTCTGAGGACGCGCGCGTAGAGCCGCGAGTCGCCTGGGCGCAGCTTCTGGGAGATGCGTTTGAACTCGCCGCCGCGGAACGAGTCCACGATGGTGTTGCACGGCGCGGCGTAGCCCGTGATCTCGACGACGACTTCGTCGCCGAGCGCGAGGCGCGCGCCCGGATTCAGGTCGCGCCACTCGACGCCGAAGACGGTCACGTTCTCGCCGACCGAGCCGGGGAAAACGGGGTGCCCCTCGCCCTGAAGTTCGAGGATGAGTTCGAGCGGGAAGAGGCACAGCGCGCGCTCCGGCCCGCCGTGAAAGCGCAGGTCTCTCTGCCTGTCGCCTTCGAGTCCCGTCTCCGTGAGAAAGGCCTCGCGCACGGCGAGCTTCGGCACGCCGCCGTCCGAGCAACTGAGTTGAAAGATTCGTCCGTCGGTCATGCTTTTTCGCCAAAGCCTCGCTTCAAGGTTCCAAAGCCCCTCCGCCGCCGGAGAAGTTACAGCTTCCGCCGTGTGAAGACAACCGTCGGCGCGAGCGCGGGACGGCAGGCCGGGCTTTCGCTTTTCTTGCACGTCTTCTGACGCTTTCAAGAAGGCGATTGAAAAAAGTGCTTGACATCATAAAGTAGTCTATTGTATATACTCTCGTCGCCTGCCGGAAGCGGGCGGACTTTCGAGGAGAACAGAGACTTCAAATGACGACGAACTCGACAGACATCAAACGCGCGACGTTGACCGCAGCGGCGGTCGCGTGGCAGCCGCCCGCCCCGGAGATGGGCGTCGGCGTGCGCGCCGCCTGTCAGAGTCCGTCATCATTCCGGCATAACGGCGGCGGACTATCGCAAGGCTATTCGATAAGGCCCGAAGGCTTCGGGCTTAATGATCGTCGTCAGTTTCAGATTTAGTTTCGGCGGGGGCGGCCTCCCGCCCCCAAATCTCTAAAAAAACGTAGAGACTTTCGGGGCGGGCCTGCTTCCTCTGGGGGAGCAAAAGGCCCGCCCTTTCGTTGTTTGACAACCGCAGTAACTTGAGTGGATGAAGGCGGAGAGTCGCCGGCGCGAGTCGGAAGCGAAAGCGGTTTGAGTTGAAGCCGCACACGCTTCCCCGTGCGGGCTGACTGTTTGCCTTGCGCGACTTCAACCCGCGACTCTACGCCTTCATCAATTTTCTTATCGGAAATTTTCCGCACTTCATCAGCTTCAAAACGATTTTCGCATCAGAGGCCGAAGCGGCTCGGCAGCAGCCTGTAAAGCTGTGGCTCAACGAAGAGCGTTGGAGGTTCGAGTCCTCCCTGATGCACTTGAGAGTGAGGGGGCGTAAGCTAAACGCCAAACTAGCGGACTCCAAACCCGCCATTCTCGGTTCAAATCCGAGCGCCCCCGCCAATTCTCGGAAGGTTGGGCACGGGCACGCCGAGCAGTCCCGAAAACTGTCGGAGCTAAACACTCCTGCGGGTTCGACTCCCGCACCTTCCGCCAAGAGCAAGGATGAAGGCAGAGGGATGAAGGATGAACAGAGTCAATTTGTCTTTTCTTCATCCTTCACCCTTCCTACTTCATCCTTTGATTCGGAGGCGTCGCACAAATGGTAGTGCAGCGGCGTGCTAAGCCGCCGGGCCTCGCGCCTGTGTGCGTTCGAGTCGCACCGCCTCCGCTTTGAAAGAATGAAGAATGAAGGCGGAAGGATGAAGGATGAAGTGGAAGCAGCCTTGTCTTCACTTCATCCCTCATCCCTCCGCCTTCATCCTTACATTGAACCCGTAGCTCAGAAGGATCAGAGCGCAGGCTTGCGGAGCCTGAGGGCGCACGTTCGAGTCGTGCCGGGTTCGCTCGTGCCTTTCCGGGGTCGTCTAAAGGGAGGATGCCTGCCTTTGAAACAGGCGATGAAGGTTCGAGTCCTTCCCCCGGAGTCGGCTCATTGGTTTCAGACTCAAGCTGGAGTGGCGTAAATGGCAAACGCGCGGCGCTGAGATCGCCGTCGGGCACAAAGGCTCTTTTGAGGGTTTGAGTCCCTCCTCCAGCATCCCACGCGGGAGTGGCGCAAACGGCAGACGCGCCGTCCTCAGAAGGCGGTTCATGTGAGTTCGAGTCTCACCTCCCGCACCAACTCAAGAGCGCGCGTGACCCATTCGGCAGAGGGGATTCTCTCAAAAAGAGTCTCGGCGCGGGTTCGACTCCCGCCGCGCGTAATCCCGCGCGCGTAGCCCAACCGCGGCAGAGGCGGCAGGCTTAAACCCTGCACAGTGAGAGTTCGAATCTCTCCGCGCGCATCAACGGGGGCGTATGCAAAATGGAGAAAGCGGCTTGACCTTCAATCAAGCGCCCTTCGGGCTTTGCGGGTTCGAGTCCCGCCGCCCCTGCCAAAACTTTTTCGCGTTGGTCGTAGCTCAGACGGCTAGAGCGCTGCGCCGTGAACGCAGATGCGCGGGTTCGACTCCCGCCGACCGACCTTCGACAGACATCAACAAAGGAGACTTCAAATATGACTGCGACGAGTACACGCGCACGCAACCACGAGAAAACTTTTTCGACAGACGCTGCGCGCAGCAGCTTAGAAAGGCAGCACAATGGCTCGCACAAGACGAGTGAAATATCACGTTCGCCGTCGCCTGTTCCTGAACCGTGACTCCGAGTTGCCCGCATTCATCATCGGCGTCGTCGAGGACACGCGCGACATTCCCGACGACGCGCCGAAACAGCCCTGGAAGTGCGGGACGATAATTCTCGACATGGGCGACTGCTACCGGCGCGTGTCGTTCAGCTTCGACATGGCGACGCGCCGGGATCGCGCCGACAGCCTCTACAAGGTTCGACGCCTCGCCGAGGTCGTCAACGCCGTGCGGGACGCAATCGAGGTCGAGGCGGCCTCGATTGACGCTCGGCCCGAAGTGCAGGAAAAGAAGGAATGATCTCGACAAGTAAACGGAGCGGTGGCCGAGTGGCTCAGGCACTGGATTGTCGATCCAGCCGACGCGAGTTCGATTCTCGTCCGCTCCGCTTTAGTGAGCGTCGCAAGCTCAAACGTGGCCGAGCACCTGTCTCTTAAACAGGAAGGTGCGGGTTCGACTCCCGCGCGGCGCATTTTTTACGGAGCGTAGCCTAGCGGATACACAGGCACTCGCCTTGGGAGCGAGACGACGTGAGTTCGATTCTCACCGCTCCGATTCTTAAAAACGTGGACGTAGCTTAGCCAGGACGAAAGCACCGGCCCGCCACGCCGGAGACGCGGGTTCAAATCCCGCCGTTCACTTCGATTCAAACAGTTCTCACCCCAGCAGCACAGACGGGCGGTTAGCTTAACGGACAAAAGCACGTCGCTTCGAACGACGGGGATGCGAGTTCGATTCCCGCACCGCCCTTCTCCACACAAGCGGGAGTGATGTAGTCGGCAACATTCGAGTCTTCCAAACTCGCTTCGAGGGTTCGATTCCCTTCTCCCGCATCGCCCGCACACAGATGCCGCAGCACTCAGAAGGTAAGACTGCGGCATACGTCGAGGCGCTCGGTCTCGGCACGGGCGAAAACTTCAAGCGCGCACGCGTAGCCAAGTGGGAAGGCGGCGGCCTGCAACACCGTCCAGCGTCGGTTCGATTCCGACCGCGTGCTTGACACAGAGGCGAACCGATGCGGCTCGCTTCAAACTTTGCGGGCGCGTTGCGCTCCCCGCGCGACTCGCTCACGACGCCCGCACTTCCGTTCCTGAAAACAGCAACCGCCGGAGTCGGACAATCGCAAGCTTCCGGCCCGAAAGGTTGACCACATGAATCTTTGAAAGGAGGTGTGCCGGGATGGCGAGTCTGAACGGCAGGGTCTTGCTCTTGAACTTCTCTTATGAGCCGCTCGGCACAATCGGCGTGGCGCGCGCGATGTGCCTCGTGGTGCGCGGCGCGGTCTTCGTCGAAGAGTTCGACGGCGCGCGCGTGCTCCGCTCGCCGCGTGCGGAGTTCCGCGTGCCGAGCGTCGTGCGCCTGCGCCGCTACGTCAACGTCCGGCGACGCCGGCAGACGGCGAGCATGAAGCGCCTGCGCATCTTCGTGCGCGACAAGTTCCGCTGCCAGTACTGCGGCGGCAAGCGCGCCGCGCACGAGCTGACGCTCGACCACATCACGCCGCGCTCGCGGCAGGGGCGCTCGACGCCCGAAAACCTCGCGACCGCCTGCGTCGCCTGCAACACGCGCAAGGGCAGCCGCACGCCCGAAGAGGCCCGCATGCCCCTGCTCACGCCCCAGAAATCCTTGCGCGTCGGACTCGAACACGTGCTGCTCTGCCACTACGCCGAGTCGCGCCCCGAATGGCGCAAGTACCTGTTCGTCGGCGACGAGGCGGAAGACGAGCTGCGCAAGCGTGCGTGAAGACGGAGGGGAAAGCTTCGTACTTTTCCCTCCACCACTACAACGGCTGGATAGCTGAAGTGGTCTAGCGCCTGCCTGAAGAGCAGGAGAAGGTGGTTCGACTCCATCTCCAGCCATCGAAGGGACATGACGCAACGGGAGCGTGCCTGTCTTACAAACAGGAAGTTGAAGGTTCGAGTCCTTCTGTCCCTACTTTTCGACGGGGCGCGGCTCATCGCGCGTTGACGGCGTAGCGCGCGCGACCGTGGAGCGAGGCCGCAACTGTCTCGGCCCGCCCCGACCAACTTCCACACGGCGATGTAGCTCAGACGGCAGAGCAGTCGTCTCGTAAACGACAGCGCGTGAGTTCGACTCTCACCATCGCCTTCCCACGCGGGCCTGTAGCTCAGTCGGACAAGAGCGCCTGTCTTCTAAACAGGTCGTCGCGGGTTCAAGTCCTGCCAGGCCCATTCCCAAACGATGCGGAGTAGCTCAGGCGGAAAGAGCAGCGGTCTCATAAACCGAAGGTCGCGGGTTCAAATCCCGCCTCCGCGATTCAAAGGACAAAAGCAGTGACGAGTGACAGGTGACGAGTGACGAGCAGAAAAGCTTGTCTTCAACTCGTCACTCGTCACCTGTCACTCGTCACTTCGACAAGGGCTGGTGATGTAATAGCAGCATAGAAGTCCTGCAAACTTCTTGTGAGGGTGCAACTCCCTTCCGGTCCATTCCTTGCGGCGTAGCTCAAACGGGAAACGAGAGCGCTCGTCTTGTAAACGAGTCGGTGCGGGTTCGAGTCCCGCCGCCGCAGTCATCTTGTGCGGGGATGTGCCCTGGCGGGCACGGCTGTCTCATAAGCAGCTTCTTTGAAGGCGGGTTCGATTCCCGTCCCCGCGATCTTTCTTCGATGTGGCGTAGCCAAGCTGGTAAGGCACCGCACTGTTAATGCGGCCATCGTGGGTTCGAGTCCCTCCGCCACAGTTCCAACTCAGGCGCAGGCCGGTAGCCAAGCGGTCTAAGGCATCCGCCTTTTAAGCGGGGGATCGTCGGTTCAAATCCGACCCGGCCTATTCGGACACAACGCGGCGCATCAGCAACGACGAATCGCCGCGACTCGACTTCGGCGCGTAGCTCATGGCTGGCGAGAGCGCTCGGCTGATAACCGAGAGGCAGGATGTTCGACCCATCCCGCGCCGACTGAATTTTTGCGGAGTCAGCTAAGCGGGCAGGCTGCCTGTCTCTGAAACAGGTCGCGAAGGTTCGAGTCCTTCCTCCGCAGTCTCTCTTGCCGCGCGAACGCCTCAAAGCCTTCGCGCAGTCCACACTCAAGTTACTTCGGTTCGACGCAGCAATAGTTTCAAGCACGGACTCTCCCGCTTCGGCAGTGCAAGTATCACTTGTCCGAAAGGAGAAAAGGAACGATGGCAAACAAGACTCTTTTCAAGTCGCTCGCCGGCAAGCTCATCCCGGCGGCTGACGCGCGCAACGAAGAGCGCGCGCCGGCCTACGCGCTGACGCCGAAGCAGGCGCTCGCGCAGTACGCGGCGACGGGCTGCCTCGGCGCGACGTTCTACGCCAACGCCGGGGAACAGCTCGCGAAGGTGCTTGAGCTTTGCGAGAAGGTCGAGCCGGAGTTCGTCGCCAAGACCGCCGTCCACGCGCGCGAGCGCGGGCTGATGAAGGACACGCCCGCGCTCCTGCTCGCGGTGCTCGCCGCGAAGGACACGGGGCTGCTCGCGTCGGTGTTCCCGCGCGTCGTGGACAACGGCAAGATGCTCCGCAACTTCGTGCAGATCGTCCGTTCGGGCGTCGCGGGCCGCAAGTCGCTCGGCTCGGCCCCGAAGCGGCTCGTGCGCGAGTGGCTCGAAGCGCGCGACTCGGCCTCGGTCTTCCGCGCGAGCGTCGGCCAGACGCCCTCGCTCGCCGACATCGTGAAGATGGTTCACCCGAAGCCGCTCGATGCTGAGCGCGAGGCGCTCTACGGCTACCTCGTCGGGCGCACGCACAACGCCGAAGTTTTGCCCGCTGTTGTTCAGAGCTTCGAGTCGTTCAAGGCGGGCGAACGCGCGGTCGTGCCCGACGTGCCGTTTCAGATGCTGACGGCGCTCGACCTCGGCACGGCGGAGTGGACGGCGATTGCGCGCCGCGCGCCGTGGCAGATGACGCGCATGAACCTCAACACGTTCGCGCGTCACGGCGTCTTCGACCAGCCCGGCATGACCGAGCTGATCGCGCACCGCCTGGCAGACCCTGAGCAGGTGAAGAAGGCGCGAGTCTTCCCTTACCAGCTCATGGTCGCCTACGCCACGACGGACGAGCGCGTGCCCGCGGCAGTCCGCGACGCGCTTCAGGACGCGATGGAGGTCGCGATCTCGAACGTGCCGCGCGTCGAGGGCAAGGTCTATGTCTGCCCCGACGTGTCGGGTTCGATGCAGTCGCCCGTGACGGGCCACCGCAAGGGCGCGATGACCGCCGTGCGCTGCGTTGACGTTGCGGCGCTCGTGGCCGCGGCGGTCGTGCGTCGCAACCCGCAGGCGGAGGTTCTGCCGTTCGAGCACGATGTCGTCAGGGGTTTGAAGCTGAACCCGCGCGACAGCGTGATGACGAACGCGCAGAAGCTCGCGGCTGTCGGCGGCGGCGGCACGAATTGCAGCGCGCCGCTCCGTCTCCTGAACGAGCGCAAGGCCAAGGGCGACCTCGTCATCTACGTCTCGGACAACGAGTCGTGGGTTGACGCGGGCCGTGGCCGCGGCACGGCGGCGATGCAGGAGTGGGCCGCGTTCAAGCGACGTAACCCGCGCGCGCGCCTCGCCTGCGTTGACATCCAGCCCTACTCGACTGTGCAAGCAGCCGAGTCGCCGGACGTTCTCAACGTCGGCGGCTTCTCGGATCACGTCTTTGAAGTGGTCGCTGAGTTCGCCTCCGACCGTCTCAACGCAGACCACTGGGTCGGCGTGATCGAGCAGGTCGCTCTTTGAAGGATTGCGGAATGCGGATTTCGGATTGCGGATTGAAGGCAGGGCGCTCGCCGGAAACAGCGCGGCTCTCGTCATCCACCAATCCGCATTCCGCATTCCGCATTCCGCAATTCAAAGGGGCCGAATGCAGTCGTGATTACATCCACCCTGTTAAGGTCGTCACGGCAACTTCTTGTGGGCCTCAGTTCTTTGGACGTGGCGAATGCCGGTGTGAGTACATGGTAAACCGTGCAAACGGGAGCAGGCTCGTATCCTGCAACGACCGTCAAAAGCGGTCGTCTTCTCTCACCAATCTTGTCGCCACAAAGACAGCGAGCAGTAGGCCGTGAGCAGAAGTCTTTTCCAACTTCCTACTGCTCACCGCTCTCTTCGGAACGGGCGGCGAATGCTGGCGGAACTACATGCCTTCTCAGCAGCAGGTTCCGGGTTCGAGTCCCGGTGGCCGCTTCGACTTGTGCGGCCATAGCTCAACGGTAGAGCAGCCGTTTCGTCGAAAACTTGTCGCCGCCCGACTCGAAAATTTTTTGGCCGATACTCTCAGACGGAGTTTTAAGATGTCGCTTCTGGTGCTGGACACTTTGATCTTCCGCACGACCGACGAGATTCTCGCGCTCGTGCGCGGCTTTGAAGACTGTAGGCTTCCGCGCGAGGAGTGGACGCACGCGGCGCACCTGACCGTCGCGCTCTGGCACCTGCTTCAGTACGACTGGCCGGAGGCGGTCGAGCGTGTGCGTTCGGGCATCGAGCGCTACAACGCCGCGCACGGCATCGTCGCGACGCCGACGGGCGGCTATCACGAGACGCTCACGATCTTCTGGCTGCGCCGCGTCCGCTCGTTCCTCGAAAGCGGTCGCAACGAAGCGCGCTCGCTCGTCGCCCTCGCGAACGAGCTGGTCGCGAGCGCCGACAAGAACCTTCCGCTCGAACACTACACGCGCGAGCTTTTATTCTCGCCGGAGGCGCGCGCCCGCTGGGTCGAGCCTGACCTGAAGACGATTGGCTGAGAAAGGAGCGGGAAAAACTTCCAACCCGAACGCGCAAACGCGCAACGAACCGACTGCGCCCCGCGACTCTCTTCCGAGCAGCGCGGGGCGCGGCGTTTTCATGTATCTTATGTTCGGAGCTTTCAACCACACGGCGGTTCGGCGCGGAGGGACTTTCGATGTCGCGGACAAAAACTTTTCTGCTCTCGCTTCTCGCTCTTCTTCTGTTGGCGGCGCTCGGCTGCGCCCAGACGCGGCAGCGTCAGGCGGGCGGCGGTAGGACTGTCGAGGCCAACAGCTTCCCCGGCTCAGACCTCGGCGCGAAGATCAGCGCCGCAGACCGCGCGCTCGGAGGCGCGCCGGGCGAGATCGTCGCGCGCGGCGGCGGTCGCATCGCGACGCAGGTCGTCGTCTCCGAAGGCCACACGCTGCGGCTCCTGGCCGGCACCTACGCGCCCTCGACCGAGGAGATTCCGATCCTGCTCAAGTCCGGCGCGACCGTCACGGGCGCTGGGCAGGAGCAGACCGTCATCCTCGAATCGCCCGCGAAGAATCAGTTCACGATCATCGCCGCCTACAACTCCGCGCGCCGCAACGGCGACGCCGACTCCTCGATCAACGTCACCAACCTTCAACTCCGCGGCGCGAACCCCGACTTCAACTCGGCGCAGCAGGCTTTGAGCCTGGGCAACTGCTCGAACTGCACTGTGGACGGCGTGTGGGTCAACGGCACGCGCTCCATCGGCATTCAACTCGGCGGCTCCGCCAGCTTTGGACACTGGGCCGAGAACTCGCGCGTGACGAACTGCCGCTTCACGCACGTCGCCTCGCAGAACCTCGCGCTCGCCAACGGTCGGAACATCACGTTCGAGAACAACAAATTCTACACGCCCGGCCAGCCCGGCGGCCCCGGCTCCACCGTCATTGACATCGAGCCGAACGCGGCGGACGACCGCGTCCAGAACGTCTTCATCAGAAACAACCTGATTGACGCGAGCGAGGCAAACTACCAGGCGGGCAACGGCATCCTCGTCCAGTCCGGCGCGGGCACGACCCTCGTCGGCCCCATCGTCATCGAGGGGAACACAATCATCGGCGGCAGGGTGTCGGGCGTAATCACGAACGTCATCAGCAACGGCATCTATGCCTTCGGCACGACGATGAAGGACGTGACGATCAACAACAATCAGGTCACGCGCACGGGCCAGAGCGGCCTGCGCATCGAGGGCACGCGCTTCACGGTCACGAACAACCAGTTCACCAACGTCGGCGGCGGCGGACTCCCCGGCTTCTACGTCGCAGTCACCGACAGCCGGATCGAGAACAACAGCTTCCGCTACACGGGCGAAGGGCCAGCCGACGGCTCCGTCCAGATCGTCGGCCCCTTCCGAAACAACGTCGTCCGCAACAACCCCGGCATCGGCTTCCCCGCGGGCATTCGCTGACGCCCGCCTCGCGCGTTCCGCCTCACTGCGCGCGCAGGATGGCGAGCGGCTTGCGCGTCAGAACGTCGAGGCTGGAGAGGACGCCGACCGCGCCGACGAGCAGCACGGTCGCCGCGACGCCCGCGAGGTTGACCGCCAGGCCGAACGACCACTCGATCTCGAAGACGTAGCGCGCGATGACGTAGGCGACCGCGTTCGCCGCGAGCGCGCCGACAAGCCCCGCGACGAGTCCGAGCAGCCCGTACTCCGCGAGCATCATCGTCAGAAGCACGCGCCGCCGCGCGCCCAGAGTCTTCAACACCGCCGCCTCATAGACCCTCTGAAACTTCGTCATCGCAATCGAGCCGACGAGTATCAGCACGCCGCTCAAAAGCACGAAGCCGCCGATGAACGTCACGGCGAGCGTGATGTTTGAAAGAATCCTGCTGACGCTCCGCACGATGTCGGCAACGTCAATCACCGAAACGTTCGGGAAGCGGTCAACGATGACGCGCTCGAAGCGCGAGCGCTCAGGCTCTTGCGTCGGGCCGTCAATCGCGCCGACGAAAGTCTGCGGCGCGTTCTCAAGCGCGCCCGGTCGGAAGAGAATCAGAAAGCCCGTGCGCGAGTTGCGCCAGTCAACCTGCCGCACGCTCGTCACGCGCGCCGTAAGCTTCCTGCCCTGTATGTCGAAGGTGATCGTGCCGCCGAGGTCAATGCCTCCCGCGCCGCGCAGGTCTTCTTCGATTGAGACTTCCGGCTCGCTCGAAGGAGTCGCGTCCCAGAATTTTCCGGCGACGATCTTCTCGTTGTATTCGAGGTTCGGCCTGTACGTCACGACGTACTCGCGCCCCAGCCGCCCGCGCTCCGCGCGCACGCCCGCCGCGTCCAAATCAATCTCTTTGTCGTTGACGCGGACGATGCGCGCGCGCACCGTCGGGATGAGTTCGGCCTTTGCGCCCGTCGCCTGCTCGACCAGCTCGCGCACGCCTTCAACCTGATCCTTCTGTACGTCAATCAGGTACATGTTCGGAAGGTTGCCGCGCCGCGCCACGTCGAACTCGTCGAGCAGGTTCGACTGAAGCGACTGCACGGACATGACGAGAAACGCGCCGAGGCCCACGGCGAGGACGATAACGCGCGTCTGGTTGCCGGGCCTGTGCAGGCTGTTGATCGCCTGCCGCACGGCGAAAGTGCCGAGGCCGCGCGCGCGACGCACGGCGAAGACGAGCAGCCACGCAGCCGCGTACAGCACGAGCGCGGTCGCGCCGAGTCCCGCGAGGAAGAACGTGCCGACGCGCAGCGAACCAGCCTGCCACGAAGTCAGAAACACGAGTCCCGCCAGAACGACCAGCGCCACGGCCCAGCGCAGAACGTCCAGCCCGCGTCGCGGCGCGTCCGCCTCGATTCCGCGCAGGAGCATGTTCGGCCTGATCTGCCTGATTCGCAGCAGCGGCAGCGCCGAGAACAGAAGTGAGATGAGAAGACCGAGCACGAGTCCCTGCAAGACCGCGCCCGGTTGCAGCGCGTAGCTCAGCTTCGGCGGAAGGCTTTCGGCGAACCGCGCGCGGACGAAGACGAGCGCGAGTTTCGCGAGCGCGACACCCAGCACGCTTCCCGCCGCGCCGAGCGCGAGCGTCTGCTCGAGGTACGCGAGCGTGAGTCTCCGGCCCGTCGCGCCGACGCACTTGAGGACGGCGATGGTCTTCTTCTTCTGCTCGACGAAGACGCGCGTGACCGAAGAGATACCGATGCCGCCGAGGACGAGTATCACGAGACCGGTGAGCGAGAGATAATTCTCGGCGCGCGTGAACTGCTCGCCGAGGTTCTCCTGCGAATCCTTGTACGAGCGCACGTTGAAGACGTTGTTGCCGAGTTGGGCGCGAAGGCCGCGGACGAGTTCGTCCATCCGCCCGTCCGCCGCCTTGAAAAGAATCTTGCGGCGCGCGCGGCTGCCGAAGCCTGTGAGTCCGGCGGATTCGAGATCGCCCTTCGAGACGAAGACGCGCGGGCCGAGACGGAAGCCGCCCGCGCTTCCCGGCTCCTCGCGCGTGACGCCACGAATCTCGAACTCGCGCTCGCCGATGCGGACGCGGTCGCCGACGCGAAGACTGAGGCGTTCGAGAAGTTGTGGCGCGACGACCGCGCCGCCTTGCTCGACGAGAGAAAAGTCGAACGGCCTGCCGTCTTCGAGCCGGAAGTCGCCGTAGAGCGGAAAGCCCCTCTCAATTCCCTTCACCTCGACCATCAACGCGCCCTCGCGCGCCGCGTCCGCGGGGCGGAGCATCGTCGGCGCTTCGATGGTCTCGGTTCGGGCCTCGACGAGCGGCGGGCGCGCGACGCCGTTTATTTTCGCGAGCGCGTCCTGCGTCCACTCGCGCGTCGTCTCGACCTGCGCGTCCGCCGTCATCAGCGCGCGCGCCTCGCCCGCCACCGCGCGGTTCAGGTTCTGAATCATCGAGCGCAGCGCGACGATGCTGCCCACGCCCACGCCGACGCAGACGAAGAAGAAGAGCAAGCGCCGCCACGACGAGCGCAGCTCGCGCAGCGCGAGGTTGAAGATGAAGCTCAAGGTTTCGACGCCTCCAACTCTTCAGCAGTCGCGCCGTCGTCTGTTTCACGTTCGTTCGCCGCGCTGTCGTTCGACCTTCTTTCATCAACGCCGTCGCGCCTTTCAGCCTTGCTCACGTCGAGCCTGTCGGCGTTGCTCGCGTCGTGAAGAATCTCGTCCGCGACGATCTGCCCGTCGCGGAGAACGATGCGGCGGTCGGCGCGCGCGGCGAGTTCGTTCTCGTGCGTGACGAGGACGAGCGTCGTGCCGCGGCGGCGGTTCATCTCCGTCATCAGGTCGAAGACGTGGCGACCGTTGCGCGAATCGAGGTTCCCGGTCGGCTCGTCGGCGAGCAGGATTTTCGGGTCGTTGGCGAAGGCGCGCGCGACGGCGACGCGCTGCTGCTCGCCGCCGGAGAGTTGCGAAGGATAGTGGTGCGCGCGCTCGGTCAGCTCAACGTCGGCGAGCAGTTGGCGCGCGCGGCTGCCCGCGTCTTTGAAGCCCGCGATCTCCATCGGCGCGAGTATGTTTTCGAGCGCGGTCATCGAGGGAATGAGGTGAAAGGATTGAAAGACGAAGCCGATCTTCCGCCCCCGCAAAGTGGCGAGCGCGTCCTCGCCCATGCGCGTGATATCTTCGCCGTCAACACGAATCTCGCCCGCGGTCGGCGCGTCGAGTCCGGCGACGAGTCCGAGCAGCGTTGACTTGCCGCTCCCCGAAGGGCCGACGACGGCGACGAACTGCCCGCCGGGAATGGTCAGGTCAAGCTCGCGCAGGATGGTCAGCTTCTCCGCGCCCGACTGAACGACTTTTGAAACTTTGTGTAAACGGATGCCGCCTTCTGTCATGTCTTCACGCCCCCGCGTAACCATACATTCGCGGCGGCGCGGTCGTCCAACACGCAGACCGGCCCGAAGCGAAGACGTGCGGCGCGCGTGCGAGTAGCTTGAAGTCAGGAGGGGAGGGTGGCGTCAAATCCACCACCCTTCGGTAGTGATTCCTGTCGGGTGTGATTTCCTGAGCGAGGGCGGCGAAATACTTTGGACGGCGTCGCTCTCAAATCTGACCGTTCCAGAGTTTGATCTCGTTATTCCGGCGGTTGACCAGCCCCTGCACGACCTGTCCGCCGGAGCGCGTCCAGCGCAGCAGTTGTGTGGGGACTTGATCGTACTGTCCCTGATTGAGCACCTTCAGGAGCGTGCTTCCGGCGAAGGCGCCCGTGCCGACGTTGAACGTGAAGGACGTGAGCGCGTCGAATTGGTTTTGGTTGAGCGCGACCTTCACGCCGTTGTTGACAGCCTGTTCGGTCGGCTTGAGGTCTTGGGCCAGGAGGTCGTTGACCTGCTGCTGCGTCAGGCCGTTCGCGTACTGCACCGGCACGCCGTTGATGTTTATCTTGCCGGAGGTCAACTCGCTCCGCGTCAGAAGGTGGCCGACGCCGATGGTCGGCAGCCCCGCCGAGTCTTTATACACCTGAAGCTTGAAACCTTCCCACTGTTCGAGTAACTCCAAGCCGTGCTGGCTCATCTGCATGATTCTATCCTCCTTCGGAAGTTGAATGTCGTTCGTGAAGCAGACGGCAAAATCTCTCGTTAGAATAACCGGAGCGCGGGGAATATATGACTCCGGCTGCGCGGTGTCAATGTCCCGACCGCTCGGCGGGCCGGGCGCGCCTTCCGCTCCCCGGCGCGCGCGCTATAATCCGCGCATGAAAACTTTACTTATCCTCCTGGGACTCTCCTTCGCCGCCGCCCTCTCGTCGTGCGGCGCGGCGCGCGAGTCTTCCGCTCCGACCGGTTCTCCGGCACCCGACGCCGCTTCGACTCTTCGCCCGACTCACGCCCCGACGCCCGAAGAGAGCCTGCCGAAAATCGTCGCGTTCGGCGACAGCCTGACCGCGGGCTACGGACTCGCGCAGAACGAGGGCTACCCGTCTCTCCTGCAAAAGATGGTTGACGCGGACGGCTTCAAGTACGAGGTCGTCAACGCCGGTGTTTCGGGCGACACGTCGGCGGGCGGGGTGCGGCGCGTTGACTGGACGCTCGATTCGGGCAACGTCCGCTTCGTCATCGTCGAACTCGGCGCGAACGACTTTCTGCGCGGCCAGCCCGTCGCGGAGACGAAGAAGAACCTCGCCGACATCATCGAGCGCTGCAAGTCGCGCGGCGCTCAAGTCCTGCTCGCCGGGATGTACACGACGACCGACGCCGGCGTGGATTACGAGCGGCAGATTCAGGACTGCTTCCGCTCGCTCGCGAAGGAACATGATGTCGTGCTGATCCCCTTCTTCCTCGAAGGCGTCGCGGGCCGCGACGAACTCAACCAGCAGGACAGAATCCACCCGAACGCCGAGGGCACGAAGATCGTCGCCGCGAACATCTATCGCTACCTCAAGCCGTTGCTTGAAAAGGAGCGTCAGGGGAAATGACGCGCGCGCGTGACGACGCCGACGTGTGGGCGGAGTCGGAACTTGATTGACCGTCGGGGGCTTTTCGGCTCGGCGTGGCAGATTTGAAAGTGTCACAGGCGCGACCGGCGAAGCGGCTCGCCCCCTCGACAATGGACTGAGCGGGAAGGATTATTCCGCCGAAGATTTTTCATGCGAGCCTCGCTCAACAGCTATCTCGAAGACTTCCTCAAGCGCGGCGCGGCGACGGCCTTCGCCGAGCGCCGCGGCCTGCGCTTCGAGCGCTGGTCTTACGCGCGCGTGGCCGAGACGGCCTTCCGCTTCGCGCGCGAACTCGAAGCGCGCGGCGTCCGCCGCGGCGAGCGCGTCGCGTTCTGGGCGGGGAACGGCGGCGCGTGGGTCGCGGCCTTCTTCGGCTGCATCCTGCGCGGCGCGGTTGTCGTCCCGCTCGACGTTGAGAGCGCGCCCGCCTTCGTCTCGCGCGTCCTCGTCCGAACGAAGGCGAGACTTTTGCTGCTCGACTCGGAGACGAAGAGGCGCGCCGAAGGTTTCGACGTTCCGAAGCTCACGCTCGAAGAACTTGATTCGACGCTCGCCCGCCACTCGCCCGCGAAGTACGAGCCGGCGGAGAGTTCAGACGGCGACCTCGCCGAGATCATCTTCACTTCGGGGACGACCGAAGAGCCGCGCGGCGTCTGCCTGACGCACCGAAACCTTCTCGCCAACCTCGCGCCGCTCGAAGAAGAGATCAAAAAATATCTCCGCTGGGAGCGCTTCGTTCACCCGCTCCGCTTCCTCTGCCTGCTGCCGCTCAGCCACGTCTTCGGACAGTTCATGGGCATCCTCGTCCCGCCGCTGCTCGGCGGCGAAGTCTTCTTTCAGGATTCGCTCAACCCTTCCGAGATCGTCGGCACGATCAAGTCCCGGCGCATCTCGGTCGCCGTCACAGTGCCGCGCGTGCTCGAATCGCTGCGCGAGCACGTCGGGCGCCGCGAGACGGCGCGCGGTCGGCTCGAAGAGTTCAGGCGCAGGCTCTCGAAAGCGGGCGGGGCCGGGCCGCTCAAACGTCTCTGGATGTTCCGCAGCCTGCACGGACAGCTCGGCTGGAAGTTCTGGGCCTTCGTCACCGGCGGCGCGACGCTGGCCGAGGAGACCGAAGACTTCTGGCGTCGCGTCGGCTTCGCAGTCGTCCAGGGCTACGGCATGACTGAGACGGCCTCGCTCGTCAGCGTCAATCATCCTTTCAAGTCGGGGCGCGGCTCGGTCGGAAAGATTCTGCCCGGACAGGAGTTGAAGCTCGGCGAGGGCGGCGAGATTCTGGTGCGCGGCGCGAACGTCTCGCCCGGCTACTGGAACGGCGAACGCGTGCGACCGCTCGAAGACGGCGGCTGGCTCCGAACGGGCGACATCGGCGAACGCGACGCCGAAGGAAACATCTTTTTCAAAGGGCGGCAAAAGGACGTGATCGTCACCGCAGCCGGGCTGAACGTCTATCCCGAAGACATCGAGGCCGCGCTCGACCGCCAGCCCGAAATCAAGTGGAGCGCCGTCGTCGGCGTGGAGGGCCAGCGCGGCCCCGAACCGCTCGCCGTGCTCATCATGCGCGACGCCGACACAGACCCCTCGCTCGCCGTCGAGCGAGCGAACCGCGAGCTTGCGCGTCACCAGCAAGTCCGCCGCTGGCGCGTCTGGGCGGGCGCAGAATTCCCGCGCACGCCGACGCAGAAGGTTCGCAAGCGCGACCTGCTCGCGGCGCTCGCGAGCGAACGCGTGAACTCCGAATCTGCGACCGAAGTTTCGAGCAACGAATCCGCGGCGGAACAGACGAACGGCGAAAAGGAAACTAAGCCGCCGCGCAAAGGCTCGGCGAACGGCTCAGGCAGAAACATCAACGGCTCGACGCAAGACCCCGTGGACTCCGCCTTCGCCGCATTGACCGAGAGCGCCGGCGGCGGGCGTGCGAACGAGTCGGCGAAGCTGGCGACCGACCTCAAGCTCGACTCGCTCGGTCGCGTCGAGCTTTTGAGCGCGCTCGAAGACCACTACCAGATCGAGATTGACGAGGCGAGCTTCACCGCCGCGACCACGCTCGGCGACATCGAGCGCATCGTCCGAAGCGGCGGCGCAGACTCGGAGGCGACGCAGTACCCTTACCCGACGTGGACGCAGCGCTTCCCCTTCACATGGCTTCGCGCCGCGCTTCTCTACACGGTCGTCCTGCCGATAACCGCCCTGCTCTGCTGGGCGCGTGTGCGCGGCAAGGAGCGCCTGCGCGAGTTAGACGGCCCGGCGCTCTTCGTCGCGAACCACATCACATACTTCGACCACGCGCTCATCCTCTCGGCCTTGCCCGGTCGCTTCCGGCGCAGACTCGCAATCGGGATGGAGGGCGAGCGCCTGCGCTGGTGGCGTCGTCCGCCCGCGGGCGCGCCGCTCTTCAGCCGCGTGCGCTGGCTCGTGCAGTATTTTCTCGTCATCACGATCTTCAACACCTTCTCGCTGCCGAAGTCGAGCGGCTTCCGCCGCAGCTTCGCCTTCGCGGGCGAGAGCGTCGAGCGCGGCTACAGCGTGCTCGTCTTCCCCGAAGGCACGCGCACCGAGCACGGACGCATGAACGCTTTTAAAGCCGGCGCTGGCATTCTCGCCTCCGAGCTAGGCGTGCCGGTCGTGCCCGTCCGCATTGACGGACTCGCCGAGCTGAAGATGTCTGGCCGCCGCGGCTTCGCCTTCCCCGGCACGGTCACGGTTCGGTTCGGCGAGCCGGTCACGTACCCGCGCGGCAAAGAGCCTTCGGAGATTGCCGCCGACCTCGAACGCAGAGTTAAAGAGTTATGACGCTCGCAGGTTGTTGAGATACAAAGTTCCGTTTGCGCCTTACGCGCTTTATCAATTGCCACTAGCTTTAGCTAGTGGATGAGGTCTTAGATAAAAAGCCTTCGGGCCTCAGCCCAAAGCCGGTTGGATTTGGCTAAAGCCATCGCTTTTCAAACTCCGCACCACTAGCTAAAGCTAGTGGCAACTGGATGCGATCTGCGATCCGAAATTCTTTGACACTTTTTTCGCGGCTCTGTTAGTCTCCGAATGCTCTAGCGCGCCCGCTTCAATTCGTCCATCCGATGCTCTATCGCAAGCTGCTGCGACCCCTCCTGTTCAAACTCCCGCCGGAGACGGCGCACGAACTAGCCATCAACACGCTCTCGCTCGGATTGGGTTTAGAGTTCACGCGCCGCGTCGCCCGCGCGCGGTTCGAGCCGCCGCTGTTCGGCGAGTTGCGGCGCTTCGGGCTGAGTCTCAAAAACCCGGTCGGACTCGCCGCGGGCTTCGACAAGAACGGCGTCGTCGCGCGCCAACTCGCCGCGCTCGGCTTCGGTTTCGTCGAAGTCGGCACGGTCACGAACAAGCCGCAGCCCGGCAACCCGCGCCCGCGCCTCTTCCGCCTGCCGGAAGACCGCGCGCTCGTCAACCGCCTCGGCTTCAACAACGCAGGCGCGGCGGCGCTCGCGCGTGAGCTTGGGCGTCACAGGCCCGACTGCGTCCTCGGCGTTAACATCGGCAAGAGCCGCGTCGTCGCGGTCGAAGAGGCGACCGAAGACTACCTCGCGAGCTTCGAGGCCGTGCGGCCTCACGCCGACTACGTGACCGTCAACGTCAGCTCGCCCAACACGCCCGGCCTTCGCGAGCTTCAGCGCGCAGACCTGCTCGCCGCGCTGCTTGGAGAGATTCAGCGGCGCAACCGCGAGCTATCCGCCGCCGACGGGCGCGCGCCCGTCCCCCTGCTCGTCAAGATTTCTCCAGACCTCGGCGAAGGCGAGCTTGAGTTGATCGTCGGCGTGGCGCGCGCGGCGGGCGTCGCCGGAATCATCGCGACCAACACGACGACGAACCGCGACGGACTCCGCACGACCGCGTCCGAAGTCGCCGCGCTCGGCGAAGGGGGCTTGAGCGGCGCGCCGCTTCGCCAACGCTCGACACAGGCGGTCGCCGCGCTCCGGCGTCTGACGCGCGGCGAGTTGGAGATCGTCGGCGTCGGCGGCGTCTTCACAGCCGAGGACGCGTGGGAGAAAATCTGCGCGGGCGCGGGACTCGTGCAACTCTACACGGGCTTCATCTACGAAGGCTTCGGCGTCGTGCGAAGAATCAACGAGGGGCTTGCCGCGATTCTCGAACGTGAAGGCTTCCGCACGCTCGACGAGGCGGTCGGCTGCCGCGCCGAAGAGCTTGCTCCCACGCGCCGGATTTGAGAAAAATGTCGTGGACGAAAGCACGAACGCGTGAGTCCAAATGCTTCTTGAGCCGCGAACGAAAAGGCTTTCCGAATGACGGACGAAGGAGATCACTTGGCTACGACTAAAACTGCCCAGGGCGTTTCCGCGAAAGAGAAACTGATCGTCGCGCTCGACGTGGCGACGGCGGACGAGGCCCGCCGCGCGTTCGCGACGCTTCGCGACTCAGCCGGAATGTTCAAGGTCGGCTCGCAGTTGTTCACTTCCGCCGGCCCCGGCTTCGTGCGCGAACTCGTCGCGGCAGGAGCGCGCGTCTTCCTCGACTTGAAATTCCACGACATCCCGAACACCGCCTCCGCCGCGAGCCGCGAGGCCGTGCGTCTCGGCGTCGCGCTCTTCAACGTCCACGCCGCGGGCGGGGGCGAGATGCTGCGCCGCGCGTCGGACGCGACCGCCGAAGAGTCCGCGCGCCTCGGCGTCGCACGCCCCGCTCTCATCGCCGTCACCGTCCTGACGAGCATGGACTCAAGCTCGCTCGCGGAGACGGGCGTCGAAGCGAAGTCGGTCGAGGATCAAGTCAGGCGTCTCGCGCGGCTCGCCGCCGGCTGCGGACTCGACGGAGTCGTCGCCTCGCCGCACGAGATCGCGCCCGTCCGCGAGTCGGTCGAGCGCGAGTCCTTCCTCGTCGTCACGCCCGGCGTCCGCCCCGCCGCTTCGTCACACGACGACCAGAAGCGCGTGATGACTCCCGCCGAGGCGATGCGCGCGGGCGCGGACTTCGTCGTCGTCGGTCGCGCGATTCTCAACTCGCCCGACCCGGCGCGCGCCGCGAGTGAGGTGGTCGAAGAGATGGCTGCCGCGCTGAGATGAACGAATGAGTTGACTTTCAGTTTCGCATGAGCGTCGAGTATCGAGTCGAGGGAAGCGGCCCGCCGTTCGTTTACGTCTGCGGCATCGAGGGGACGGGCAGGCTTTTTTACAAGCAGGCGGAAGACCTCGCGCGCGACCACGCGGTCGTGTCGTTTCCTTTGCGCGGCGAGGGCCGCTACGAGATGGCGCGGCTCGTCGAAGACCTCGCGTGGGTCTTGCGCGAGGCGACGGGCGGCGCGCGCGCAACCGTTCTGGGCGAATCGTTCGGCGGGCTTTTGACGATGGCGACGGCGCTCGAAC
>Ga0070740_10001297_pt1 | contig 35824 bp, 37 predicted proteins | sample Coa_R2_FD_67286 | JGI IMG/M metagenome (GOLD analysis project Ga0070740, IMG submission 67286) | Surface soil microbial communities from Centralia Pennsylvania, which are recovering from an underground coalmine fire - Coalmine... | ecosystem: Environmental > Terrestrial > Soil > Unclassified ... | reverse complement strand
CTTCCCGTACCGCCTGCTCCAGTTGCTCGACCATCCAGTGACACCAGTCTACATATTCCCGTTCGTAGCGCAGGCCGATCTGTAGCGTGGCGTAATCGCCAAAAAGCGGCTCATGCACTTTGATCTGCGCGGGATGCTCCTGCTCGATATCCGCCAGGATGCGCTCGTAGTGAGCAAGCTGGCTGCGATGACGATCCTCCTGGACGCGAAAAAGCTTGAGCGCCTGCGCGGGATCGGCCAGCCAGAGTGTGTAGGTCTTGAGCAACAATTCGTTACGGCTGGGTTCCGGCTCGGTCGGCGCAACCGCCCAGGCGCGCAGGGCCTCCCTTCCCTCAGGGGTAATTGAGTACACCTTCTTGTCGGGGCGCGTGGTTTGCTCAACTACCTCAAAGCTGACCAGGCCGAGGACTTCCAGGCGCTTGAGCTCTGGATAGATCTGGCTCTGGCTCGCCTGCCAGAAGAAACCGATCGGCCTCTTCAAGGCTTGTAACAGTTCATAGCCGGAATGAGGCTTGCGCGCAAGGCGCGTGAGCAGCGCATAACCCAGCGTTGAAACAGACATAGTGATGGCAGCACCTCTCCAAAAACAGTTTTTCAGGAAGAGAATGCCTCACCCGAAATATTTCTGTTCTGCCATAGGTAATTTTCGCAATAGTATAACATGGATAGACGAGAAAGACAAGACCTGCTCTACTCTTGCTTCCCGGCGGATTCGTCGGAGGATGCGGATGCGGCTGGAGTTTCTTCCTTCTTCTCATCTGGCTTGAGAGAAGAACCTATGAGCTTGTGCGCGACCTGTTGAGGACTTGTGGGAATCTGCGAAAAAGTTTCTCCGACCTCAGACAACTCTTCCATCGGCAACTCCTTCATCAATTTATCTTTCATCTCTTTCGCGTGGCCCATACCCCGCCCGGCGCTGTGGGAGATCGATTGCAGCGTCTTGGGGCCAAAAAGCAGGAGCGCGATACCAATAATGATGATTATATCCAATGGATGAAAGCCCATATGCTTCCCCTTTATGCCTGACAAACAATCATCTGTTCTCGTCTTTACTGTACCACAGAAAACGGGAGGAGGGAATGGTATGATTGCGGGAGTTTCATGGCCTGCAAAAACACTGCTTGCCAATTCACCTGAAAACATGCAACACTTTTCCTGTTTTTACGACTCCTCTTTGAGATCTCAAAAGTACGAGCGAGGAACAGCATGCAATCGCTACCGGGGCGCGCATTAGATCGGCAAGAAGCTATGGCGCAACTCTACGAACGATACTGGCTGACCATCCTGCTGATGATTCGCCAGCATGTCCGCTCGCCGGAGGATGCCGAGGATATCTTGCTGGAAACGTTTGTCGCCGCCTTTGAGAGCGAGGTCTTTTTTAACCTGATCGAGCAGCAGCAGCTTGCCTGGCTGAGGCGGACAGCGTACTTCAAATCGATGGACCTTTACCGACGCAGCGCCAGGCAACAGATCGCTCCTCTTGTTGAGTACGAAGAGACCTTAGTGGCAGATGAAGAACGCTCGCCCGAAATAACCTTTTTAAAGCGTGAAGAATATATGCGCCTGCAAACTCAGATCGCTGCGCTCCCGGCGCTCCAACAGGAGATTCTGCGTTTGCGGTTCGCGGAGGGTCTGCGCTGTACCGAAATCGCTGCGTCCCTCAAAAAGAACGAGGGGGCCATACGCAGCATGCTTTCGCGCACACTCAACGCGCTCCGCAATCTCTACGAAAAACAGCAGGAGGGAAAAGAACATGCCTGAGCAGGATGAGCCTTTTACTCCTGAATTCGTGGATGAACAGATCGAGCAGTTTACCGCTGAAGTAGAACGCAGTAGCCGGCCTGCGCTCCCGGAAGTGGAGTTAGTTCAGGATCTGCGGGTTCTTTATCACGATTCTGCCGGCGCGTGCGATCGGGTTCGCCGTCGCCTGCAAGAGTATATGGAGCGCGCGGCGCAGCAGGCGCAGGTTCCAGAAACCGTTCAATCTTCTCTATCAGTACCACAGGACCATAAAAGGACCAATAAAATGCAATATATACAGGGCTCACAATCTCCGACAAGAAAACCCCGCCTGGCTCTCCTGGCCGCTGTGATCTTCGCGCTTCTGCTGGTGGGCGCGCTGGCCGTGACAGTGCCTCTGATCCGCTCGATCTCGACTCAGCCAGGCACGACACCTGTCGTACCTCCCAGCACGCAGAGTTCCGCCGGCATCTATCTCGGCGATAGCAGTGGCATTCTCAAAGTCAACCCGCGCACAGGCGTGACCCTCAAAACGTATCCCTGGCCCCACAAGCAGCCTTTCACCGCAGGAACGGTTCAGCCCTATGCCTTGCTGACGGACGGAAAGTTGCTCTACGTCGGAGTCAATATTCTCGACCCGAAGAACGGGCAGGTGTTATACTCGGCAGTACAGGCGCTCGATCCCGCGACAGGCGCGACGCGCTGGATCTACGATTTCTCCACCGACTCCCCTGACTCCTCTGCCGGTATGGCTCTGGCAAATGGGTTGATTTACGTAAGTGCGGAGAAATTCGATACCAATACATTCACTTCGCGCGTCCTCGCATTGCGTGCAGCAGATGGTACGCAGAGCGCAGTTTATACCATACAGGATCTCATAACGCATTTTTCCGTAGCAAACGGTTTCCTCTATGCCCAGAGTTATGTCTACATGTACGGCATCAACCTGGCAACCAGAGCGAGCTGGCAGAGGGTTGGGCCGGTAGGAGAAAATATAGGCTTCACAGCCTTTCAGGTTGTGAACAATGTGGTCTATGCCTCGATGTACAATGGATCTCAGAGCAATCTCATCGCATATCGCGGGGATAACGGCGCGCAGTTGTGGAAGTCAGTGGGTATCGCCGGCAAGATCTACAACTTCACTATTGCGCAAGGAGTGGCTTACTTTGGCACAGACGCGGCACTGCCAGGTATCAAGGCCGCACCGGGCTGCAATTGCGATGGCAGAATCGTCGCCTATGACCTCCACCAACACAAAGTCTTGTGGCAGCAATCCGCCGGCAGCGTCGCCCAGAACTACACCGTTGCCAACAGCGTGCTCTATGCCTCCACGCGCTTTCCCTATGCCGGAGGACCAGTGCCCTCGGAGTTCATAGCCCTGCGCACAAGTGACGGCAAGCCCTTGTGGCACATCATTAATGCGTGGTTGGAGAATCTCGATCCCGCGCTGGCCGCCGGGCGCATCTATGTTGTGGGTAGTTCGGACGCGCAGGTTCCCAATCACGTAGGCAACCATCTGTACGCCTTGCAGCCATCAAATGGCCATCAGATCTGGGATAAACAGCTTTCGGCAACCATCTCGGCATTTCTGGTAGAAGGATAAAGGGAAAAGAAAGGGCGACCGGATCACCAAAAAAGTGACGGTGAGGCGTTTACTTGAACAGAGAGTGAAAAGGTCGTCGTGAAGGAGGCGGGATGGCTCAATGTCTCATGGCACGATGGCCATCAGCACCATTGAGCCATCCCGACCGCAAGCGGCGCAAGTAGCCGTGTTTGGGCACCCCCCACACACCCCTTACCCGGACACGCCGGTCGTGCTTCCCCAGAGCAGCGACCGGTCCTTTTTTATGCTGCTCTCACCACGACGGCGAGCTTCATTCCCGCCTCATAGTGACCCGGAAGATAACAGGCCAGTTCGGGATGCGTGCCAGCGGCTGACAGAGGGAAGGTATAGTCCAGGGTCCTCGTTTCGCCTGGATCGATCATTGGGATGGACGCCAGGGCCTTTTTGTCCATGTCTTCCATAGCCATTCCATTCATGCTGCCCTCCGATCTGGGCATAAGCATCAACTCATGCATGGACTTTCCACGATTGGTCACGATGAAGTGATAGCTTTTCCCGGCTACAAAGCTGGTGATGGACGAGGCAATATGAAAGTCGGTCTCAGTAACTTGCACCGGGATACCTTCTCCGTGTGCCTCGCCTCCCGTTCCTCCACATGCGGCCAGGATAAAGAAGAGAAGCGCAAAAGCACTTACTTTCAAACGATTTTTCATGTTTTTCTCTCACATTCTAAGACATATGATGAGGATGTTCCGCCGTCTCATGGTCCATTTCCTTCATATTCCCGTGATGATCCATCCCACGTTCTGGCATCTTCATCATTCTCAGCATCGCCTGGCCGCCCGTGCGCACGAAACGAATGACGAGCAGCAGCGCGATGGCCAGAAAGATGATGTTGAGGATAGTGGTATAGTTCCACGAAATGCCTTCGGTAATCGCCGTCACCGTTCGATCGTGCGGGATAATCCCCAGGGCTGCGAAGAGCGCCTCCACAACGTAACCCGCCGCCGCCATCGTGATGTAGAACGTAACCAGGATGTAGCCCATAACTCTCCATCCATAGTACTTGCGGTAAATGTCCAGAATGGGCAGGACGATCAGATCGGCGAAGATAAAGCTGACGACGCCCCCAAAGCTGATGCCACCTCTCCACAAGACCGCCGCCAGGGGAACGTTGCCAACGGAGCAAACAAAACTGATAATGGCCACCAGCGGTCCGAGCAGTGGTCCCTCGATGCTGGCAAGCGTCGGATTGCTCTCCAGGAAGAACGCCTGCCAGAAGCTCTCAGGCACCCAGGCGGCGATCGCCCCGGCGATCAGCAGACCCAGCGCAATGTCTACCCACACCGAAGCCCAGTCCATCACAAAGTAGTGGCTGATGGCCGTCAGTCCTCGCGAACTCCATAACTTTTGCCAGAACGAGCCCCCCTCGACGCTCATGTCCATCGTCGCATGGCCCTCCATCCTGCCCGCCAGACCTTTCTCCGCCTGCGCCTTTGCCCGCGCGACCAGGCGGGGCGTGAGGGTGAGCCGGAAGATGACGGCGATGAAGATGATCATAAGCAACCCGCCGAGATATTCGGCCAGGGCGAACTGCCAACCGAGCAGCGCCAGCAGGATGATGCCCAGTTCGATCACCAGGTTGGTTGAAGCCAGCTCGAAGACCATAGCCGAGGTAAAGCTGGCTCCTTTCTGAAAGATCGAACGCGCCAGCGCAACGGCTGCATACGAGCAGGAACTGGAGGCCATGCCGAACAGAGCCGCCAGCGTGAGGTGCCTGGGCCTGTCGCCACCCAGCGCCTTTGCCAGCGCCCGGTGCGAAACAACCGCCTGAATGATCCCCGAAAGGGCAAAGCCCAGGACCAGCGGCCAGAGAATTTCCCAGAACATGCTGAATGCCATAAATAACGCCCGCACAAGGCCGCTCAGAATAGCCATCTTCTCTTCCTCTGCATCAACAAGTTGTGAAACATCCCCAGCGCTCAGCCAGAACGATAAAAGTAGTTCAGGAGCCTTGCCTGACCTCACGTGAAACTATCGTCATATCTCTCTTTCTCAATACCCATATCCGGGGGGTATGGGTATTGAGAATATATCTCCTGCAACAGGCATGTGTCAAGTCAGTTGCAGGATGACATTCCTGATTTTGATAGACATGACCAAATAAGGCTATACAGATGCCAGGAGGGTGAAGAAAGCCCTCTTCTTGTGTTATAGTTGAGCGTGACAGGCACCAGGTTTTTCAGGAAGAAGGATGGTCACATATGCAAGCATGGTCCGGTCATCCCCCTACCGGGACGCTCTCTCCGGCGCGCAAGCTGCTCACGACGATTCTCGTCGCCTTCTCGCTGGCCGGCTTGGTCGCAGGCTTTGCGCTGGGCGGGCTGACGGCCTCCCGCTCGCGCTCGACGATCGGCAATACAGGCCCGGCGAAGAAGCAAACCCCGGTGGTGCAGAATAAAGCGACGGCGACGCCAACCCCCACGCCGACTCCGGTGATCTTCCTGGGCTTCCCCCAATTTAAGCCATATCCGGCCCCAACGGAGAGCGCCACGAATACCGCCGGCTATACCGTTGGCATGCAGGCGGTCGATAAACAGGGCAAGCCAGTCCACTCGGCGGATGTGACCTGCAAGCTCTGGCTGATCCAGCAGCTCCAGCCCGGCCAGAAACTAAACATCGATTCGGCAACATTGAAAGCGGTCAATAATCTTCAGGCTCCTATTCAAGGGACCATCGCCGGCACTCCCCAGCCTGTTCCAGAGGTAAACGGCCTGACCTTCGATTCCACCACGCCTCAGACTGCCCTCTGCGATCCCAACGGGCAGATCACCTGGAAATACACAATCTCGGCCACCGTTCCTCCCGGTCCCTACGCCCTGGTGATCCTCGCCGACTGGCAGGGCAAGCACTACAACTGGTACTGGACAAACATTACTATTCAGTAGCACAGACAGGGGGTAAGCCGCGCCGAGAGACGGTTGAACGCATGTGGTATAGTGTGAAAGAACACAAGAAGAAGCTTCACTTAGCTCATGCCTGGGTATGCACAGAGAATAGCCAGGCCAGGGAAGAAGGAACCATATGCAAGCGTGGCCGGGGGATAATCAGCGCGGATCGGGCAGCCAGCGTCCTGCAAAGATCGCTCTCTACACTTTCTTATGTTTCTCGCTGGCCGGTTTGATCGCCGGCTTTGCGCTGGGCGGCTTTACCGGTCGCGCGCCTGGCGGGCGGTCAGGGGGAACGGGACTCGCTACCACCCGCACACCGTCGATCGTCGCGCACTCTCCCAACCCATCGGCCACGCGCGCGCCAGAAAATGTCCTTCTCGGCGTGCCGATTGTGGGCCCAGGCGATTATACCGGTTCCGAAAAAGCCGACGGGACGACTACCTACACGTTCTCCGCGCAAATTGTCAACAAGGCGGGCAATACGCCGATCACCGCAACCGACGTAACCTGCCGCCTGTGGCTGACCGAGGATGCAGGCGCAACATCCGCCGCCCTGAGCGACAATAACTACGCCCTGCTTCGCACTTCCTCTTCGTTCGACCAGCCCTTTCCGCATGAAACTGCGAACGCGCTGAACTTCGCGCCCTCCAGCCCGCAAACACAACCCTGCTCGGCTCAGGGAAAGACAAGCTGGACCTATACGCTGGCTCCCTCGCTGCATCACGGCAGGTATTTTCTGGCCGTGCTAGCCGATTGGAAAGGCGCGCACTATAACTGGGCAATAGTTGCGATTAGCGTGTCAAAGGGGAATAACGGGTAAAGCCGGCAACACTACATCCCTTGCAGAATGCCCAGCACCAGCGCAGCAAAGCGCGAGCGGGCCGCGTCAGCGATGGTTAAGACCTCTTCGTGCTTCACCTCTTCGTTCTCGGCCCCGGTTGCAGTATTCGTGATCAGGCTGATGCCGAGGACGTTCATGCCCATGTGGCGGGCAACGACGACCTCCGGCGCGGTAGACATGCCCACGGCGTCGGCCCCCACGGTTCGCAGGAAACGCAGTTCCGCAGCCGTCTCGAAGCTGGGGCCGCCGACCATCGCATAGACGCCTTCGTGCAGCGTCAGATCGGGCATGGTCGCCGCGACCGAACGAGCCAGATAGCGCAGATTGGCGTCGTAGGCCCTGGCAAGCGGCGGGAAGCGCTCGCCGAGACGTTCGTCGTTGGGACCGAGCAGCGGATTGGCCCCGGCCAGGCCGGGAAAGTAGATATGATCGGAGATGAGCATAAAATCGCCGGGGCGATATGATGGGTTAATCCCGCCGGCGGCGTTCGTCACCAGCAGCGTGTGCGCTCCCAGCGCGCTCATCACGCGCACCGGCAACGTCAGCACCCGGGGAGAATAGCCCTCGTAGAAATGGAAGCGGCCCTGCATCACCACCACCTGCACATCGGCCAGCTTGCCGATGAGGAGGCGGCCCGCGTGCCCTGCTACGGTCGAATGAGCGAAATGTGGAATCTCCTCGTAAGGAATACCCGTGGCGTCGCGCACCTCGCTCGCCAGGTCGCCCAGCCCGGAGCCCAGTATCAGGGCCACCGACGGCCTGAGAGACACGCGCTCGCGAATGGAGGAGACTGCCTCCATAACCTGATCGTAGATTGACATTACCATTCTCCCCTCGTACCTACACCTGTTCTGCCACCTGGCTATACACCTGCGTCGTCGAAATGTGAGCGTGGCCAAGCAGTTCCTGCACCGAGCGCAGTTCCATGCCTTCACGCAGCATGAGAACCGCGAACGAGTGGCGCAGGCGATGCGGCGTGATGTCGGTAATGCCGGCCTGGCGCGCATATCCCTTAATGATGAGCCAGAAGCCCTGGCGCGTGAGACGCTCGCCGTGATGGTTGAGGAAAAGCGCCTGCTCCTCTGGATGACGGCTCGCCATCGCCGGGCGCACCTCGTCAAGATACTGCTGCAGCGCCTTGAGCGCGCTCTCTGAAAGCGGCAGAGTGCGTTCATGCCTGCTGCCGCCACGCCGGCCTGGACAGATGACAACGCTCTGCTCGGAATGGAAGTCGGACAGATTGAGCGAGACCAGTTCGCTGACGCGCATGCCGGTGGCGTAGAGCAGGTGCAGCATAGCGAAATCGCGCTTGCCCGCTGGCATCGAGAGATCCACCTGCTGGAAAAGGCTGGCAACCTGCTCCTGACTCAGCGTATGCGGCGGCTCTTTAGGAATACGCGGGGCCTCAAAGTGCTCCAGCGGATCGGTAGCGACAAGGCCGGAGGCGCGCAGGTAGCGAAAGAAAGCCTTGAGCGCGGCCAGCTTGCGGGCAACCGTGGCCGGACGATAGCCCTGATTCTCACGCATCTCTAATAGATAACCGGCGAGATGCTCGCGCGTGACCTGCTGCCAGTTCTCAATGCCCAGACGTGCGAGATAGGCACAGGTCTGGCCCAGATCGTTGCGATAGGCCACGATGGTGTTCTGATTCGCCAGACCATCGGTGAGGCCCTCTGGGGAAATATGCTCTATAGAGAGCGCGTTGAGATATTCATCGACAACATCTTGCAACATGGCTGCCATCCTCGTATCAGATTAACAAGGGCCTGGAGAGTGCGAGGCATCTAGCTGCTGTGCTTCCCTGGCTTATCCTACTACCCGAAAAACCGAGAGGTGTCTTACTGGCGCTATTATAATCGAGAAGCGCGGAGAGGGCAAGCCCCGAAGAAGGAAGCGCGCACGCCAGGAAAGATGATATAATGAGACACAACATATTCGGCCTCGCACAAAGAACATCGCTACGGGCGGTCCCGGAGAAGAACTGGAGCCGCCTGTACAAGCATAAGGAGAGTTTGGTACGCATGGGTAAGTTGTCGGAACTGTTTGCGCAGGTACACAAGGCTCGCAGCGGGAAGGGCATTGGGTTTGTCGGCAAGAGTCTGCCTGCGAGGAAACCGCGCGCGGCTGCGCTGCTGGTTGAATTCAACGGGGCGGACGCGGGAAACGCCGAGGCGGCGATCAAAGCCGGCGCGGACGGCCTGATTTTCGCCTGGAACGGGCAGGGCAAAGGTAATACGGAGGCGCTGAAAAAGGCCATTGAGGCTGCTCAAGCGGCAGGCGACGGGGTGATCTGTGGCCTGCATATCACCGGAGGCTGGGAAAAGCTGGCCCGCAAGGATTTTGAGGATTTTAAGGACCTGGGCACGAATTTTGTCATTCTTCCCTTGAACGCACCTGCGCGCCTGCTGGCTCTGCGCGTGAAGGATCTGGAGCCGGTGGTTTCGGTGCCGATGCGCGAGGGAGACCTGTACCCCATCTTTATTCGTAATTTGTCGGCCTTTGAACGTGTAGCGGCGATTGACCTGGACTTTGGACTGAGCAGCGAGATCGGCAATATGTCGATCGAGGACGTGCTACACTACCGGGCTGTGCGCGAGGCAGTGCGCGCCTCCGCCCTGGTCCATGTCAAAGGTACACCCGACGAGGACGATGCCTATACACTGCTCACCCTGGGCATCCAGGCGGTGGTCCTGGCTGAGAGCAAGGATATGGCAACGACCGGCCAGCAGATCCAGACCCTGCGCGACGTGCTGGAGAAAGTCTACGAGGATGAGCAAGACGAGCCGACGCTGGGCCTGAATGTGAAAGGATAAGCGCCAGGGCCAAACAAACAACCATCTCCCTCACGCAACTGAGGCCGGCTGACGGGTGTGGTAACGTGAGAAACGGGCCAGGCGAAAGCGACCCAGCGGCACCTCTGGCTGGGTTCCGCATACCAGGCTGCCAAGCAGACGCCCCAGCAGGGGACCGAACTTAAAACCGTGACCACTCAAGCCGGTTGCAAAGACGATACGCGGCTCACCAGGCAGGGAGTCGAGAATGAAGTCCTCGTCCGGCGAGACATCGTAGACACAGGACTCGACATGTGCCAGCTCTGCTCCGCGCAGGGCTGGCACCAATTCTTGTAATTCGCGCTGCGTGCGAGCAATCACCCCCTCTTCAAGATGGGGCGCCGCGTCGGGATCGACGGACCGGCCAAATTCGTGCGAGGCCGCCTTTAACCAGAAATGGCTGCCTCGGTAGATGGGGAAACCGTACAGGTGACGCTCCATAAACGCGGGGAAAACGCCTACCCCGAAAGAGGAAGGCGCCAAACCGGCGAAATACAGCAGGTACTGGCGCGTCAATTCGATCGGCATGCGCAATCCCCCAAGCAGACGATGAACCCACGGCCCGATCGCAATAACAACGCGCTCGGCCGTCAGCGTCTCTCCCGAACTGAGGCCCAGGTGAATCGGCCTGTCCGCGCCTTCGGGGACGACCCGCGCGACCCGGCTGGTTTCGCTGATTTGGCCGCCCAGATCCAGAACTGCATGCTTCAGAGCCTGCAAGCAGATCGAGGCGTGCAGGATACCTCCCTCCGCGTTGTAGGTCAGCGTGTCATATGTTCCAATCTCAAACTGGGGAAAACGCTGCCGACAGCCGGACGCCGAGAGACGTTCGCTGGCCAGCCCCAGGTCACAGGCAATTTCGCGAGCACGCTCCGTGTCGTCTCCCTCCCTGCCCAGACTGAGCACACCCGTTGGGGTGTAGAGCCTCATCTGCGTGCGCCGCTCTAACGCGCGCCAGAGTTCCAGGCTGAGCTTGACCATGCGCGGATAAAAGAGGTCCGCCCCATACTCGAAGCGCAACAGCCGAGAAAGACTGGCCGAGGCTGCACGTGCGTGGTTAACTACCGCCTGCTCCAGCACACGCACATTGCGCATACCCATGCCCAACAATGCATACGCCGTTGATAATCCTACAACTCCTGCTCCAATGATGATGATTTGCGGCTGATGAACCATATCTCTCTCCCTAAGCTATTCAAACATTACCAAATATACCAGATTATACATATATTGTCAAATCTTGGAACTGTTTACATTAAATTACGTTTTGCTGCTAAAATGTTTTGAGCACATTCTTTTTTGTTATGACGATGTTAACACTTTCTTACCTATTCGTGTAACACTATTGCTCGCTTTTCTCCAGACTTCTATCGACAGGAATCGATTTTTGCTCAGAATAAACGTCTCTGAGGGTAATTCGTTGCGTAGCTACATAGTGGATTGCCGATAAAAATCATGGGGCGCGTCTCTGACAGAATCTGCAAGCGAGATCGGGGCTTGCCGTTTGTGATAAAGTAAAGAGCAATAGGAGAGACAATGGCTCTTTGTTGAGGTTGGTAGATGATGGGTAGCAGAGCGCACGGAGGCGCGGTTTTTTTTGAGGAGACCGCGTTTTCTGGAGCAAACAAATGTACGCCGCTTGCGCGCACACTGCGCCTGTTTGTTTAGCGCGAAAGGACGAAAATGTGTACAAATTTAAAGGCTTTGATAGCGCTCGCTGTGGCGACAGCATGAACTCTCTGGAGCAGCTGGTCAACGCCTGGATGGAGGCGGAACATCCGCGCATCCGTCACATGTGCCAGAGCATGCGGGGCGATCACATCTTGCTCAGTTTTGTCTATGAAGAGACGCGCGAAATGGAGCAACGTCTTGCCACTCAGACGCAGACCTCTGCCCTGCCCAGGTATTTCGAGGAAGATTTTGTCGATGACCGGCCCACCGGCGGTCGCATTCCCGCGACGCCCCCACCGATGCACTAGGCGTATTCTGCATGAGCAGGCCGGTTAAGAAGGATGTATAATGACGGCGCAAAGCGAGAAGCAACGATCAAGCGCGGAGAGATCCCTCTCCGTGCCCTATGCGATTTATACCACTCCGCAGGGCGAGATTCGCGAGGAGCCGCACCTGCAAGCCCTGGCCTTTGATGGTCGCCCATTGGAGGCCGACGACCTGATTCCTCTGCCCGACGGGGTGACGCTCTCGATGATGCCCGATCGCCTGGCGGTGGGCCTGAATCGCTCCGGCGCACGCCGGGTGCTGCCACAAACACGCGGCTGGGCCACAGCGGCCCTGCTGCCCATTGGCTACACACGCACGCACCTGCCCGCCTACGAAAAGGTGCCTGCAACGGAGCCGCTGCCTTTCTTCGGCTATAGCGCGGTGGCCGGGATGCATGGGCGTCTCTACGTAGCGGCTATACGCACGGACGATCCACGCAAGTGGCATCCGCGCGCCTTCGATGCCCGTGTGCTGCGCAAACGTGTGCGCGAAAAGCGGGCGACCTATCCGCACAATCGCGTGGTCGCCCAGCACGCCCACTGCGCGCTCGACTACGCCTGCCCGACTGCCAGCAATCTCTTCTTTGAACGCTGGGAAATGGCCATCGCGGTTTCGCCCGGCTGCAACGCACGCTGCGTCGGTTGCATCTCGAAGCAGGAGGAAGAAGACCTGATCTCGCCCCAGGACCGCCTGACCTTTATCCCGACGGTCGAGGAGATTGTCGAGGTGGCAGTTCCGCACCTGGAACGGGCCGAGGAGGCGATTGTCAGTTTTGGCCAGGGCTGCGAGGGCGAGCCGCTGCTGCAATTCCGCCGCATCGAGCAGGCCATTCGAGCCATACGCGCCCGCACGGACCGGGGAGTGATTAACATCAACACCAACGCCAGTCGTCCGCGCTGGCTACAGAAGCTCTACGACGCCGGCCTGGATACCGTGCGCGTCAGCACCATCTCCGGCCATCCCGAGACCTACCATGCCTATTATCGTCCCCTCGGCTATACCTTCGAGGATGTGAAAGAATCGCTTAAACGCGCCCGTGAGGCCGGCGTGTATAGCTCGATCAATCTGCTCTGCTTTCCCGGCATGATCGATCGCGAACGCGAGGTCGAGGCCCTGCTGGCCTTCGCGCGCGAGACGGGTCTGCGCCTGATCCAACTGCGCAACCTCAACATCGATCCCGAGGTCTTGCTCCCCCGTATGCCCGCGTTGGAGAATCTTGGCCGCGCCCTCGGCATGCGCACCCTGCTCGAAATTCTGCGTCGCGAGCTTCCCGATGTAGAGATTGGCAATTTCTCGCGGCCCGTTAAACGGGACAGGGGGATGGCGACCGTTTAGCGTTAGAGCACGCCCTCATATATCTCATCGACGCTAAGCGCAAGATCGAGAGGAACCAGGCTGATCGTCTGCCCGGCGGTGAAAATTTCCTGTTGCCAGTTGTTTGCCCGACGGTAGATCTCTATGAGCCGCTCGTACTGGCTGACCAGCATATAAATTTCCAGGGTTGGGCATGTCTGATAGCGGGCAAACTTATAGCCCCGGTCGCGCTTTTCAGTACCTGGAGAGAAGACTTCAACAATAAGGCGCGGAGATTGAATTCGGAACGGCTTGGAAATTTTGTCCTCATCCCAGTCACCCGGATCGCAGGTTATAACTGCATCAGAACAGAGAGGCGTTTCGCCGGGAACGGCTACATATTGCTCACGATGGACACGGCATGGGCCACGTGTTCCGAGTTGGGATTTTAGAAGAAACTCGATCTGCCCGGCGAGGGTACTATGCTTGGGTGATGATCCAGTCATATTATAAACCCTGCCACCTATCCTCTCATAACGGTATTCAGTCTCCTCGCTAATCAACCGTTCGAAATCGCTCCTGCTCATTGGTATACCATAGAGTGGAGCGTCAGGATCGTTAATCAGCTGTCCGAAATTGTCTCTATTCATGGGAGCACCTGGGCGCGAAATTTCGGGATCATCGAATCGATGTTGAGCCATATCTATAACTATTAGCCTCCTATTCATGCCAAATTACCACGTTGCTATCTGTGAGCTATTATACCATACCATTGAATCTCGTTCATGCACGCGGCAGAACCAGGCAGTCTACGCTAAGCGCGGTCACTGTCTGGCCGCTCGCGTCGGCAATCTTGACGGGAACGGCCAGTTCTGCGCGCCTCTCCGTTTCCCAGGAGAGGCGCAGCCGCTCGCGTTCTTCATGGAGAACGCGGGCATGCGCTACCAGGTCCCCCAGAGCGGACTTTTTTAGCGCGCGCGCACTTTACCCGTCTCGCGCAGCAAACGGCGCGCGGCCACAGCCACGGGATCAACGCCCAGGGTCGCCAGGCAGTCGCGCGTGGCGCAGCCTTCGGGCGTGCCCAGATCATGGCCGCGATAGAAGCAAGGCATGCAGGGCAGGTTCTGTTTGACCACGATGGCTCTGCGTTCGGGATGATTGCCGGTGTACGGTCCCCACGCGTCCGAGTTGGAGAGGCCAAAGATCGCCACGGTCGGCGTGCCAACGGCGGTCGCGAGATGCATCGGGCCGGCGTCGTTGCCGATAAAGAGGTCGGCCAGTTCGAGCGCGGCGGCTGTCACCTGGATCGAGCCCTTGCCCGCAAGGCTGCGCGCCGGGATGCCGGAGGTCAGCATGCCCATGATCTGTCCATGCAGTTCCGCCTCTTCGGGACCGCCCACCAGCAGCAATTGTCCGCCAATCTCGCGATAGAGTGTATCGGCAAGCTGCGCGAAGCGTTCGGGCGCCCAGCGCCGCGCCGTGCTATAGCCGCCGCTGCCGGGATGCATGGCAATGAGGGGACGCACGCTCTGCTCCGGGACCTGATCGCCAAAGACCAGCCGCCGGGCCTGCCGACGCTGTTCCTCGTTGAGCGGCATGGTCAGCCAGGTTTCGCCTGTGTGCGCGCCAACGGCCTCCGCCACCGCCAGGCAGTACTCGGCCTCATGGCGCGCGCCAAAGCCCTGATCAGGTATCCTGACATTGAGAAACCAGCCGTGCCCGTTATCCAGCCCGACCAGGTATTTCGCGCCCGTCGCCAGCATCAATGCCTGATGCTTACGCCGGCCAAAGAAAAGCGTCAGGTGATGCATTAAGAGCACGACATCGTAATGCCCCGCGCGCAGCCGGCGCAGCAAGGGGCGCAACTTCAGCAAGTTCGCGGGCCTGGTCAGCAGTTGTTTGGGGTGATCGAACAGGTACTTATCCAGCACGATCACCTGATCAATTACCTGCCAATCGTCCAGCACTCCCGCCGAGGAAGGCGTGACCAGGAGGTCGATTCGGGCCTGTGGATAGCTTTCGCGCAGGGCACGCAGAGCAGGAGTTGCCAGCAGCAGGTCGCCGATCGTGGCCAGCTTGACGACGAGGATGTGCGCGTCCGCTGGAAGCTGAACAGGGGGTGTATATTTTGTCATGCGCGGCTGCCCTCCCGCAATTTCTCCCGCGCCACCGCAAAGACCTGCGCGGGCAGGATATTCTTCATGCACTGTGTCGTAAAAAAGCGGCAATCGGCGGTGTCCCTGGCCCGATAGCAGGGACTACACCAGATGTCGCTGCGCAGAATCGTCGCGTGGCGGCTGACCGGACCGGAAAGCGCCGGATCGGTGGGTCCGTGAATGGCGATCAGGGGCGTTCCCACCGCGCCGGCCATGTGCATGGGTCCACTATCCCCGCTGATGAGCAGATCGGCCCGTTTGAGCAACGCCGCGAGTTGATTCAGGTTGGTCTTGCCTGCCAGGGTAATCGGCTGCTCGCGCATGCGCGTGGTGATCTTCTCGATGAGCGGCAGATCGCTGGACGCTCCGGTCAGAACGATATACGCGCCCTCCTCGCGCATCAGGCGGTCCAGCAGCGTCGCCCAGTACGGAACCGGCCAGCGTTTGGACTGGCCGTTATTGGCGCTCACATGGCAGGCAATCAGCGGGCGCCCTGGCTGCACATTGTGCGCCGCCAGGATTTGTTCTATCTCTCGCGCCGCCCGCTCCTGCACATACAGACGCGGATAGCGATCTTCCTCCTGCACTGTCGCGCCCGCTGCCCGCGCGAGTTCGAGACAATAATCGACCTCATGCTTTTTCTCACCCAGTGTCCAGTGCCGGCCCGGCACGCCGACCGTCATCAAGCCGGGAAAGCCCTCGCGTGCAAAGCCGAGCGTGCCCTTTGCCCCGCTCAAGGCCGCCAGCACAGCGGCCCATTTGCCAAACACACTGATAGCCAGGTCGTACTCGCGCCCGCGCAGGGTCTTCAACAGTGCGCGCAACTCGCGCCAGTTCTGTCGGCGGAACAGCGCCTTTGGACGACGCCAGATGTTGGGATCGTAGCCCAGCAGGCACGTCACGTCGGGATCGCCCTCGATAACCTGCGCGCTGGCCGGCACGGAGATCAGATCGAACTCGGCCTCGGGATACGTGCGCCTCAGCACACGCACCAGAACCATCGAGAGCACCAGGTCCCCGATCAGGTCCAGGCGAATGACCAGGATGCGTTGGGGACGAAAACCATCCGGGCGCAGCGGCGGATGGCGTTTGCCCAGCCGCCTCAGCCAGCGCACACCACCCCAGAGGCTCACCCCCGCATAGATCGCCGCACCCAGCAAGCGCCGACTGAGGCGCACGACAACCTTGCGCGCGCGCTGCCGACCGGTCGGGCGCGTTGGGTAGCCATCATCCTCGCCGGATGCTGTTTGCACTTGCGCGTCTCTCTCTGTCATGTCTCCTGTGCCTGTCTCTCTGCCTGTATTTCGCGTACCTGCAATAGACTCTTTGCCGCCTCCAGCACGCGCTCCTCGCTTATTACACGCACGCAGGGATGCGCCGGCAACTCGGCGGGCGTCCAGTCCAGGCGTCCGCAGGGAATTGCAGGGCAGGCCGGACAGCGCTGCGTGGAGGCCAGAACGATATGGCGCGCGAGATCGCCCCAGGGACCGAAGATGCGCGGATCGGTCGGGCCAAACAAATGCACACTCGGCGTATTCTGGGCGACCGCCAGGTGGCCCGGTCCGTTATCGACGGTCAGCACGCAGGCCGCGCGTTCGAGCAGAGCGGCCAGTTGGCCAACCGTCGCGTCCGTCACTAGCGGCGCGCCGGCGGGAATACCGCGCACAATCTCCTCGACCAGCGAACGTTCGCCTGGACTGCCTGTGAGCAGTATGCGCGCCGGCGAGGAAGTTGTCAACCATGCGCGCAGAGTATTCGCGCACGTGGCCCACGCCTCTGAGCGCCAGAGCTTCACCGCACCGCCGCTGCCGGGAGGAATTATGATCAGGGGCGCATCGTCCGCAATCCCCTCAGCGCGCAAACGTTCCTCTGCCCACGCGCGTTCCTCAGCGGTCGGCACAAAACGCATGGGATAGCTCTGCGGCGTAAAGGGTTCGGCCAGCGCCTCATAGCCCAGCACGACCAGCCCGGCGCTCACCAGGCGCAGATTAGAGACCGCCGCGTGCTCCGGCGTGGGAAACGGCAGCGAGTGCGTGAGAAATGGCCTGCCCGGCTGGAGCGCGTACCCCACGCGGCGCGGAATGCCCGCCAGGTAGAGCAGGGCCGCCCCCCACCAGAAGTCAGGCCGCAGGTTGAGCGCCAGATCATAACGGCCCCGGCGCAGCTCGCGCGCGGTCTGGAAAAGCAACCTGTAGGGAGCCAGCATCCCCTGCGGCGCGCGCTGAAAGCCGGGAAATGGGCAGGTCAGCAGGCGATCGAGCGCCGGCTGGCGCGCCACAATCTCGCGCGACCAGGGACCGACCAGCATCGTAATCTGCGCGTCCGGCGCGTGTTCCCTCAGCGCCTGGAGAGCCGGCGTCGTCAGCAGCAGATCGCCCAGGTGGTCAGGCCGCACCAGCAAAATGCGCGGCGGTTCTGCTGGTCGGCTCCTGGCCGTCCGTCTGACCCAAAGCGCACGCGGGCAACCCAGCAGGCGCACCGCCAGCAAAATAAGCGAGCGCAAGAAACGTTTCATTGAACAATGATACCTTTTATGAAGTTTGATGCACGGAAAAATCACGTTTCTCGCGTGATTTTTCCGTGCATCAAACGTGCGTCATGAGAAGAGACGCCTAGCTCTTCTTCGCGCCGACGATCGCGAACATTGTCGTGCCGCAGACGGCGCACTGGCCCTTCATCGCAGGTTTCCCATTTTTCATGGTAACGTGCTGGGCGCCCTTCATCTCACGTTTGTCTTTGCATTTCACGCAGTAATAAAGCTGCTCTGCCATAGTAGAGTTGTCTCCTTACACCCATTCAAAATTGACATATATCCCCAACTGGGGGATATATCGCACGCGACAGATAGACCAGATATCCCCGTCCTTGCATCGCCCGGTGGATTTGCACGGCCTGCATCAGTTCGCTACAGGGAGCGAAGAGTGTGGGGCCGCTGCCCGAGAGCCGTACCAGAGGTGCGCCTGCCGCGAGCAGATCACTTCTAGCACGGGCAACAGCAGGATACTGTTCCAGAACACTGCGTTCCAGAGCATTATGCAAATCCTGCGGATATGGTTCGTGCGAGGTCTCAAGTGCGGCACACACTGCCCGACTGTGAGAACCATCGCTATAATCACCGACGGGCAGGTTCTGAAAGACCGCCGCCGTTGAGATGGAAATCGGCGGTTTGACCAGCACCAGCCAGCGCATCGAGGCGGGCCAGTGGGACGCGAGCGGCGTTACCCGTTCGCCCCGGCCCTCGCACAGGGCCAGCCCGCCGGTCAGAAAGAACGGCACATCCGAGCCAAGCGAGGCAGCCATTTCCAGCAGATCGTCCGGGGAGAGCGGCAGATGCCACCACCTCTGCATTGCCAGCAGAACCGCCGCGGCATCACTGCTTCCCCCTCCAAGCCCTGCTGCGATGGGAATACCTTTGTGCAACTCAAGCAAAACCCCGCGCCTGATCTGCAGTCTGCGCAGCACCAGTTGGGCCGCGCGTACCGCCAGATTTTCGGCGTTGCTCAACTCCGGCCAGGCGCAGCGAATATGAACACCCTCGTCCTCACTCTCCGCAAGGCAGATCGTATCGTACAGGTCCACGGTCTGCATGACCGTCGCCAACTCATGATAGCCATCCGCCCGACGGCCCGATACATCCAGCGTCAGATTGATCTTCGCATACGCCCGAACAAAGCATACGCCAGGGCTTTGAGCATACTGTGCGTGACTCATGCGAGCATTGTGCATAGAAAAGAGGAACTTGTCAAGCTCAAAGGGCCAAAAATACTCTCCATAGCCCATATTTCTATATCCAGGGGCGCTTATTCACCTGCTATGCTATACTGAGTAATGTGTGCAGATATATCAGCGTATGCTACTGGCCTGGCATGGAAATTGTCTCTCGAAAAGTGGTGGCGTCTCATGGATATAACCGTTGCGTATTTTCATTCGTTCTTCCGCCCGGAGATGCTCAAGCAAGATTTTCAGGCGATCCGCGCGAGCGGGGCAAATAGCATTGTCTATGCAATTCACGAACAGGAAGAGCAACGCTGGCTGCGCGACTTTGAACGGGGACTGCGCCTGGCAAGCGATGCGGGCCTGAAGATTCATCTGAGCCTGGGCCGCTTTGGCAATCTCTTCGCCGGGCCCGCGCTGGTTCCAAGCTGGTATACCTTCCGCCATCCTCAATCGCGGGTAATGGATCAGCATGGGCGCTATCATGAGATTTCCTGCTTCAACCATCAGTCCTTCCGTTCGTGGCTCTTTCGCGAGATCGAGCGATATCTGACGAGCTATCCCATTGCCGGCATTCTGCTCGACGAACCACGCGGGCTGGAAGTTACCTGCTATTGTCCCGCCTGCCGCGCGCTCTGCCCGGACGTGACCGACCTTGCGCGTTTCCGCCGCCGCTCAATGGTTGAGTTCTTGCATGAGGTATGTACGTATGCGAAGCAGGTGGATGGGCATGTCAAAACGGCCATTGTGCTCCATCCCCACGATCTCAGCCTGGCTGAGGACCTGGCGACGATCGAGCAACTCGATACCCTCGGCTGCCATCTCTTCTGGGATATCCTGCAGGAGGAGGTCGCACAGGTTGCGCAGTGGGGACGTGAACTGGTTGAGGTCGCACGCGGGACCTCCAAACGTAGCCAGCTCTGGCTGCAAAACTTTAATATCCACGAAGGCAACGCGGACGAGTTGGAGACGGCTTTCACCAGCATCCTGAGCCTGGAGCCCGATGAGGTCGGCTGCTACTACTACTGGCGCAACAACGCCGATCCCGCCCAGGTCTGGGAAACCACGCGCAAACTGCTCAGACGCGTGCCCCGCCACCAGTTGCACTGGCGCAAGTTCACTTCGTCCCACCCGGCCATCAATCTCTCCCCAAATCCCGCGCCAGAGACCCCGGTAGCCGCAAGCGCTCCCCTCTCCGCAGGCAACCAGAGCGACGGGGCGGGCAACACTCAGAGCAATCCCCCCGACACCCAGGAAGAACAGGCATCCTGAAGATCGCTCCCACAACGCTTCTCTCCCCTACTCTTCTCGCTCCTCATACCAAATTTGGTATAGTGGTCTAGATGTCTTGACATTTTAACCAATTATAGGTATGCTCAGGGTAGGAGAACTTTTATCTTTTCCCTGATGAGCTTTTGTGTCGAGCAAGCAAGCATTTTATCCGACTCAAAGCTATTTTGTGTACGTCAGAGAGGGAACCTGCAATGAAGCGCTACACACGTCTACCTGTTTTAGCCCTGGTCTGCCTGCTGAGCCTCCTCGGTCTGTTTGGACAGACCGCCAACGCGGCCAGCGCGCAGGCAACTCATTCCTCCACTGCCAGCTCGGCAGATCGTTCCGACAAGCAAGTGGTCGCCTACTTCACCCAGTGGGGCATCTATTCCGGCTTCTTCGAGAAGAACCTGGTCAGCAGCGGCACAGCCGGGCGTCTGACCACCCTGGACTATGCGTTCAGCAATATCAGCCCCGAGCTCCAGTGTACTTCGGGCGATCCCTGGGCCGACTACCAGCGTCCGTTCGCGGCCAACGAGAGCGTCAACGGCCAGGCGGACAGCTATGGTCAAACCCTGGCGGGCAACTTTAATCAGTTGCGCGAACTGAAACAGTTGTATCCCAATCTCAAGATCATGATCTCCATCGGCGGCTGGACCTGGTCCACGCACTTCTCCGCCGCCGCCGAGCCTGCGAACCGCGCGGCGTTCGTCCAGTCCTGCATCAACGAGTTCATCCTGGGCAATCTGCCCCAGGTCAGTGGCGACCCCTCCGGCGGTCCCGGCGCGGCTGCCAATATCTTTGACGGCTTCGATATTGACTGGGAGTATCCCGACAATCCCGGCAACGGCAACCCTTATGGGCCGCAGGATATCGTCAACTTCACCGGCCTGCTGGCGGAGTTCCATCAGCAGCTCGACGCGCTCGGTGCGCAGACCGGCAAGCACTATCTGCTGACCGCCGCGCTGCCCTCCGGCCAGGACAAGTACGCCAATATCCAGCTCGACAAGATCGGCAAGTACCTCGATTGGGCTAATTTGCTGACCTATGACATGCACGGCCCCTGGGACGCCACCGGCCCCACCGACTTTAACGCGCCGCTCTTCTGCGATCCGCGCGATCCCTCGCCGGCTCCCGCCAACACCTATTGCATCAACCATGCAGTTCTGGACTACATCCGGGCAGGTTTCCCGGCGCATAAGATCGTCCTCGGCATTCCGCTTTACGGGCACGGCTGGACCAACGTACCGAATGTAAATCATGGCCTGTTCCAGAGCAACCCGAATATGCAGCCAGCGAGCCTGGGAGGCGGAACGGCGAATTATAACCAGCTCGTCACGCTGAATATGCCTCGCTACTGGGACCCGCTGGCTGCGACCGCCTGGTACTACGACGGTACGAACTTCTGGAGCTATGACGATCCCGCCTCGATCTTTATCAAGACGGCCTACATCAGGATTCTTGGGCTTGGCGGCGCTATGGCCTGGCCGTTGGACGGCGATGACGCCTCCGGCACTCTGATGAACTCGATCTACCAGGGACTGCGCAGGTAGCACACATCCTCTTCCATCCCGATGTCTCTGGTCTGTCCCCGCGAGAGGGCGGGGCGCTCTCCCCACGGGCGCTCCGCCCTCTCGCATTTTCCTGCCACGCAAAATCAGGAGCAGGCCGATAATCGGCTGGCGCGGCAGGCCAGGCTTGAGCAGGCAACCTGGACGCCCGCTCATACGTATTGTAGGTGAGGGCATAAAACGTCCTGGCAATACGTTCTCTAAAATAGAACTGTTTCTCTGCTGCACGCTAGAAAGGTTGGTTCTACGGTGCGACTTCTCCCTGCGAAACTTCGTCGTCCATCGTTGAAACACATCATCTTTGGTGGCGTGGGTGGTACTCTCGGTGTCTTGAGCTTGCTTTGTGGCGCCGCAATCTACCTTGTGGAAGCCTTAACTCGTCCTAAGAAACTTGCACCTTTCGCGGACTACACCTTCTCGCCTTTTGAACTGGATCTACCTGCCGAAACCGTTCTTTTTCCCCCACGTAAGGGCGATCATAAAGTGAGCGGCTGGTTCATCCCCAGTCCCGGCGCAACAACGACGCTGCTCGTCTGTCCTGGCTATCGTTCCAGTAAATCTGATATGTTGGGAATATCCAACTTTCTCTGGAAGGCCGGGCACAATGTCCTGGCCTTTGAATATTACGGACATGGAGCAGAGGTCGGCATACCTGTCACTCTCGGCTATCGCGAGATGGATGATTTCCTGGGGGCTGTGGACTACGCGAAACAGCGCGCGCCCGGCACGCGTATCGGCGTCGTCGCTTACTCGATGGGCGCGGCCATCGCGATTATGTGCAGCGCTCGCGCCCCCGAAGTGGAGGCGATTGTGGCCGATAGCGCCTTTGCCACGCACACCAGCGTGGTAGACTTCAATGTGCGCCGCGCCCTGCATATGCCTTCGGCTCCTTTCGCCTGGCTGGCGGACTACCTGCTCGGCTGGCGCGCGGGCTATCATTTCCGCCAGGTTGAGCCGCTGCGCGATATCGCGCTGATCGCGCCGCGCCCGATCCTGATCATTCACGGCGGTAAGGATACAGTCGTCGATCCTCATGACGCGCCGCTGCTCTACGCCGCTGCTCAGGAGCCGAAAGAACTGTGGATTGTCCCGGAGGCCGACCACTGCGGGGCTTACTTTGCAGATCGTCCACGTTATGTCAAGAAAATTATCGCTTTCTTCGAGAAGAACCTGAAGCAGCAGCCTGCACGTCCCCACCTGGTTGAGGTTAGCTCGCCGGAACGCGTCCAGGCCGCCGACCGGGAGGCGCTGGAGGCCGCGACCGCCTTCCTGGCCGATCAAGAGGTCGGGCCGGATTCGCTATCCGAGGCCAGTTGAGGCTCGTCGGGATAGTCCAGCGTGATGACCATCCCATCCCTGCCGGCCCGCGCGCTGGGGAAGATACGACGGGCCGCTTTTTCCGCACGGCTGGTGTCCGCGATCTTCGGACTGAAGTGGGTCAGGACCAGTTGATGCGCGCCGGCCTTGAGCGCGATGGTCGCGGACTCGCCGGCCAGCATGTGCGCGTTGGCCTTTGCCTGGGGCAGGTCAGCGGGATCGTCATACATGCTCTCGCAGATCAGCAGGTCCACATCGCGCGCGAAGGCACTGAGCTGCTCCGTCGGACGGGTATCCGTAATCATCGCCAGCGAGATCCCGCGCCGCGCCGCGCCCAGCACCTGCTCCGGGCGAAAGGTTTCCCCATTGTACTCAACGACCTCGCCATGCTGGAGCCTCGACCAGTACTGGACGGGCAGACTCAGCGCCTGCGCCCGCTCCGGCAAAAAGACCGGCCTGCGCTTGAGCTCCATGCGATAGGCCAGGCAGGGAATGCCGTGCGCGGCAGAGCAGCAGGAGGCATGGAGTTCACCCGGCAGCATAAACTGCGCACCGTGCTTCAGTTCGTGAATATGGACGGGAAATGGAAGATCGGCGGCGATGCGGCGCAGGCCCTCGACGACATATGTCGTACCCACCGGTCCATAAATGTCCAGCGGCTCCGTGCGCCCCGCATGCGCGACCATAAACAAGACGCCGGGCAGGCCCGCCACGTGATCGGCGTGCATATGCGTCAGGCAGATTGCGCCCAACTGGCGAAAACCCCAGCCCAGCGTCTTCCAGGGCACCTGCGTCCCCTCTCCACAATCGATCAGCACCAGCTGTGATCCACAACGAACCAGGGCGCAGGAGAGCCAGCGCCCCGGCATGGGCATCATGCCGCACGTGCCCAGCAGACAGATATCGATCATTCTAATCCTTCAATTACGCACTACACGTTATGCTGGTATGCCCAGGCCAGGCCCACCACCAGGACCGACATAGCCAGTACAACCGTCAGCGCCATGCTGACAATAATAAAGGGGATGTCGGCTGTGAATAAAAAGACTGCAAAGATGATCCAGAATACGGCAAAGACGCCTATCAGCCATTTCCAAACTTCGATACGTTTCATGGCTCGTTCGCTCCTGGTCGCTAGTCCGCCAATCATCCATGCGTATAGTATATCATGCCGGGCCTTCTCAGCAGCATAGCAGGACGGTCCGATCTGGCATATAATGATCCTGTACAACAGGAGAAAAACTCAATGCCCATAACCATGATCGATCGTTTCCATCCCGGACGCCGCGCGCTCTTGCAGGCGGCAATCGACGCCGGCCAGATCCAGCAGGTTGACGAGCTGGCGCTGCTGGAGCCGGAGCAGATGTTGCCGATGGCCCGTCTGAGTCTGCGGCTCTTTCTTTTCGGCGGCATCTTCTTCGTCGTGCTGAACCTCGCGGCCTATACCTGGCGAACCGGGCAGCACGGGGCTGCGCTCAATCCCGGCCTGGTCTTCCTCTGGATCGGGATCAACATCCTCAGCTATATCGTGATGCTGCCCATTCACGAATTGCTGCATGGAGCCACTATCGCGCTGCTGGGAGGAAAACCCCATTATGGCGCGAAGATGCCCTTTGCGCTTTACTGCGGAGCAAAGGATCAGATGTTCTCGCGCAACTACTACCTGGCGATTGCCCTGGCACCGCTGGTCGTCATTTCGCTGGCCGCGATTATCTTCACGCTGCTCGCCCCCGGCCTGTCGCCCTTTGTGCTCTTCGCGAGCGTCGGCAACGTCTCCGGCGCTGCGGGCGACCTCTGGGCCATCCGGCGTTTGCGCGCGCTGCCCGCCTCGGTGCTGGTAGAGGACCTGGAAACCGGCTATCGCGCCTGGCAGGTGACTTCTCCCGGCGCGCATGGTACAATCGAGCCAACAGCATAGACGACGAGGTTGTTTTTTGTATGCCCGAACTGCCAGAAGTTGAATTTACCGCGCGCCAGCTCCGTGCTTTGGTCCTCGACGCGACCATCCGCGATGTCCAGATTTTTTGGGAGCGCACCATCGGCACGCCCGACGCGCCTACCTTTCGCGCGCTGATCGCCGGTCAGCGCATTCTCCAGGTGCGCCGACGCGGCAAATACCTGCTCTTCGACCTGGGCCGCGCAGATACGCCCGAATTGGTGATGACCCTCCACCGGCGTATGACCGGCAATCTCTACCTGCTGCCGCCCGGCTGGGAGATCGATGCGCAGGCGCGCACGGCCAATCCCGCCGCCTGGAGCACCAGGGGACCGGACTTCCGGTATAGCGCGCCGGATTCAGGGCAGGACGCGCCGGTGCTGGTGCGAGAAGAGGAGGCGAGCTATTACGATCCGGCAGAGCTTTCCCACTGCCGCGTCTGCTTCGATCTGCTCGATGGCCGGCGTCTGCTCTTTAACGATCCCCGCAAGTTTGGGCGCATCGAACTCTGGCCGGCGGATCGTGAGGACGAGGCCCTGGCAGGGCTGGGACCCGAACCCCTGAGCACCGACTTTACTGTTGACGTGCTGAGCAGCCGCCTCGCCGGACGCAAGGGACCGATCAAGACAGTTCTGCTGGCTCAGGAGACGGTGGCGGGCCTGGGCAACATCTACGCCGACGAGGCGCTTTTCCTGGCGCGCATCCATCCATTGCGCCCGGCGAACTCGCTAAGCGCAGAGGAACTGAGCCGGCTGCACGCGGCAATCGTCTCCGTACTCGGCATGGCCATTGAATACGGCGGCACCACCTTCAGTGGCTATCGCGGCCTGCAAGGAGAACTGGGCGAGAACTACGACCATCTCAAAGCCTACTACAAAGCCGGCGATGTTAAGCACTGCTTCCGCTGCGGTAGCCCAATCGCCAGCCAGGTCATCGCCCAACGCACCGCCCACTTCTGCCCGCAGTGCCAGACGCTTTAACGTGGAGTGAAAAAGGTCGTGCATTTCAGGGAGCCACCGGGCAACCCACTGAACGTCACATCAATGGTCGCCGGAACCTGCGCCGGCTGCCTGTCCTGCAGAGGGAGAGGAAAGGAGACATAGCCCCCTGCATCGCTGGTAGCCTGGTTCAAGGTCACATCCCCGCTACGAAAATGGACATCCGCGACGGCTGTGATTCCCTGCACGCCCTTTCCATCGTGGGTAAGCCGGGCAAAGACCGTAATCGTCGCCCCCGGATTGGGCGCGTTATTCGAGGTCCACGCACCACAGCGATAGGGCGGCACGGTTGGAATAGGGGAGATCTGGGATTGAAAGCCGGGATTAATCGTGGCGGCCTGTTGAGGTTGAGCCGCGTTAATCGCCGGCCCTGAGCCGCATCCTGCCAGTGCCAGAACTGCCGCCAGTGCGAACAGGCCGAAGAACATACGACGCAAAGCTTTACCGCTCATAATTTCTGCCAAGCACCTGCCTAAGAGTACTATTTACCTCAAACAGCCTGAGAAAAGGTCCGAAACGCCCTTTAAGTGAGAGAAGCAAGGAATATTTGGAGCCTCCAGTACAGTATATCATAGGAAACCATACTTGCGGTTTTTCCCAGGGAAGCCACAGGAGGTCGGGAATTTGCTTGCTCACTGGTCTGAACTATGTTAGACTGAGGCTTGTTGAATTGGAATGATACGCTAAAAGTACTTTCCTCCAGTGCAAACTACAACGTCTTCTGGGAACAATGAGGACATGCACCGTTCTCCGTAGGAGCATACACCGAGGCACCATCACGTGCTGTCGTTGCACTATTCTCCCAGGAAACGGTGAGGGTTGAAAGAAATAAACAGTGGATCACGACGCACAGCATCAGCTAGACTGGCTTGGCCACGCGCTCAGCCAGGATGTTTTTACACAGAAGCAAGAGAACCGTCAGGAAGCCTTGAACGATGCGCCCGGTCCCGGAAACGACTCGCCGCAGGGCGCAGTCATCTCCGGGAGCGAGTCTTCGTCGCGCATAGAGATTCGCGCTGATCCCGCGCGCGAGAGGCGCAAAGGCGTGCCGGAGGTCATCTTCGCCGAGACGAAGACGACCGCCCAGGTCATCGCGATGGCCCGCACGCTCTTAGAGGGAACCGGACGCGCGATCATCAGTCGCGTGCGGCCTGAGACGCTTGCAGCCATACAGGAGGAGTTCCAGGGTTGTACCCTGCGGGTACGCGAGGCTGCACGCGCGCTGGTGATCTATCAGCCTGGCTATACACCCGCGCACACCGGCGGGCATGTGGGAATACTCAGCGCCGGCACCTCCGATATTCCCGTCGCCGAGGAGGCGGCGTTGGTCGCCGAAGAGATGGGCTGCCAGGTCACGTGCATCTACGACGTAGGCGTGGCCGGGCTGCATCGCCTGCTGGAGCCGCTGCGCGAACTACTCGCCGGCGAGGTAGACGCGCTGATTGTCGCGGCAGGCATGGATGGGGCCTTACCGTCGGTCGTGGCCGGGCTGGTCCCCGTCCCCGTCATCGGGCTGCCAACCTCCGTCGGCTATGGATTGGGAGGCAACGGCGTGGCCGCGCTCCTCTCCATGCTGCAAACCTGCGCACCCGGCCTCTCCGTTGTCAATATCGACAATGGAGTCGGCGCTGGCAGCACCGCCGCGCTGATTGCAAACCGCGCGGCGCGGCGGGCAGAACATCCAGCGCCCTAGCACACAGTGCCGGATGCTCCGCACCTGGGATATATCACCGCTTGATTGTTATGGGGTTTACGTGGTTAAGAAGTTATAGAAGGGCGGAACACTCAATGGTGAATCACAAACGTGGACCTGAGCCTGGATCTCAGAAGGCAAAACGCGGAGGACAGGCGGTACGCGAGAAATACGGACCGGAGTTCTATTCCAGAATCGGCAAGAAGGGGGGCCAGACGGTCAAAGAAAAGCGTGGGCCTCAGTTCTATGCTGAGATTGGCAAGAAAGGGGGAGAGTCCACAAAACGGCAGCAGGGTTCGGAATTTTATTCGCGGATCGGAAAAAAGGGGGGTGAGCGCGGGCGCGCATCTGTTCCTGAAGAGGAGAAAGCCGAATAATCGACAACGCCGGACGCATTGCAGGCGAGAGGATATTTCCAGCCGCAATGTGCCCGGCGTTCTTATTCAAATTTGCGCAGAAACGGCGGCATCTCAACCTCGGCGTCATCCGCCTGGCCAGGTGCGCGGCGCCGGCCCATGCTGCGCAGGCCGCGTAGATCATCCAGGCTGCGCTGAGGGCGACCCGGCGTCCTCCCGGTTCTATCCAGGTACTTCGTCGGCTGCGTGGGCGCGTCTGCTACCGGCTCCGGCACAGGCGTGAACCCCGGCTGCGGAGGATTCCCCGCGCTGCGCGGTCGTGGTAGATTCGCTCCAGGAGTCTGCGCCGAACTCGATGCAACCGCCGAATTATGCGAGCGGGCCGCCGGAGAAGCGTAATGCGCCGCCGGAGCCTCCGACTGGTCCATGTGAATGACCGGGATATGCGACGTATGCGCCTCTGGCATCCCCGCCGCGATCAGCGTCACGCGAATCGTATCGTTGAGTGACGGATCGATCACCGCGCCAAAGGTAATATCCGCCGCATCGTGAATCGCGCTGCCGATCTGCTCGGCAACCTCATTCACCTCGAAAAGCGTCATATCCTCGCCACCGCTGATGTTAAAGAGCACGCGCTGGGCGCCCCGAATTGAAACGCTCAGGAAGCCGCCTGCAATCGCCTCCTCGGCTGCCCTGAGGGCACGGTTGCGTCCCTGGCCCTGGCCGATGCTCATAAGGGCCGTGCCGGCTCCGCGTAGCACGCTGCGCACGTCGGCAAAGTCCACATTGACCAGTCCCGGCACATTAATCACCTCGGCAATGCCCTGCACGCCCTGACGCAGTACGTCGTCCGCGACCTTGAACGACTCGGAGAGCGAGCGATCCCGCCCGATCAGCGAGAGCAGGCGATCGTTGGGCACGGTGATAATCGCATCGACCTCGCTGCAAAGGGCCGCCAGGCCCTCCTCCGCAGCGCGCCGCCTGCGCGAACCCTCGAACGTGAACGGCAGCGTCACAATGCCAACCGTCAGCGCCCCCATCTTCTTCGCAATCGAGGCCACCACCGGAGCACCGCCTGTGCCCGTGCCACCACCCATGCCGGCAGCGATGAACACCAGGTCGGCCTCGCCCAGTGCAGCTCGAATCTCAGCCGCGCTCTCGGTGGCCGCGCGCGCGCCCACCGAGGCGATTCCGCCTGCGCCCAGCCCCTTTGTATAGTGCTGACCCAGGCAGAGCCGCTCCTGCGCATCACAAAGCGCAAGCACCTGCGCATCAGTGTTCATCGCAATGAAACGCACACCGCGCACATGCGTGTCGATCATGCGATTGACCGCATTCATGCCGGCACCGCCCACGCCGACGACAACAATATCCACCTGGCTCTCAGCTTCCTCTAGCTCGCTGTAGGACATCTGGGAAGAAACGGCGTCTTCATCTGTGTCTCGCTGCTCCCACTCCCAGTCAGAGCCTCCTCGTTTCTCCTGCCACCTCATATCCTCTACCTCCACCTCATGTCGAAGGACGGCCCACTGGTCATCTTGCTCAGCGTACACATCCGGTTTGGGGCGAGCCATCCCTGACCATTGCTCTGGAGTCTGCTCGCGTTGGTTTGCGTTCTCATGGAATTTTGATTGCATACGCCCCCCATTTCTTCTCGTCCTGCCCAGCGCAGCCGGGAGAAACCAGGCCGCTGCCCTGAATACGCTTGCCCTGGCCTCGGATGGCATCCTATGCGCATTGTAACAAAGGTGTCAAGTGAGTTCCCTGTGTTACAAGACTGCTCAAAACAACCAGGCGCCTTTCATGGTTGTTCGCTCCCCAGTTCGCGAATTACCTTCCATTCCCTTGTTACGCTCCCCTCATGAAGATGAGAGGGCCTGCAAAAACAGTAAATGAAAGGCGTTCTGGCCCCGAACAGAGCATGGACAGACACAAAGATTTTTTGCTCTCTTCTTTTAGAACGAACCTGTTATCTAAAATGGTGCATGAGTTCTGACGGCGGTTAGCATCTCAGGAACGGAAAGAAGCCTGAGGACAAACGTGGCATACCGTTTTTTCTGTCCCCAGGCTCCTTTATCGGCAAGCGCCTCTGTGGAACGCGTTCTGGCAGATGCTCCTCTATAGAGAAGAAGCCTTGCTCGCCTTTGCCGCCTTCTTTTCGCGGGCTGCCTCCTTTTTTTGCTTGTTCGACTTGGGCGGCGCTTTTCGCTCTTTCTTTTGTTTCTGATCTTTATTCGCCATAGAATATGCCTGCCTTTCCAAAAGTATGGTGGACATATCGTCACAAACGGGAAAAACCCCTCTTCTCCACCTGCATCGTTCCGGGAGACGCGCTCCCACTTTCTATTGTAGCAGATTTCTCTGTGGAGAGATAGATAAGAACCCCTTGCACGCTCAACGGTACTGCTGCTGGCGCTCCAATTGCTGTTCTTCAAACGTAGCCAGGGCATGGGTGATCATACGCACAACATTCCCGATATCCATCGGTTTGCGCAGTTGATAAATACCACGTTGCTGCAAATCAGAGGTTGGCAATGTGGCGCTCATCATAATTGCCGGCACCCCTTTCGCCTCGTCTATCGTTTGCAAACGATCAAAAAGCTCCACGCCGTTCATCCCCGGCAGACGATAATCGAGAAGAAAGAGGCAGGGACGGATTTGCTGCACAACCGCGAGAGCGTGTGGACCGTCGGGGACAACTATCGAGGTGTACGGTGTTTCCTCCTCGATCAATTGTTGAAGGAAGTCCCCGATGGCCGCGTCGTCTTCGACAATCAGGATAGTGGAACTCTGTCCTGGACGACCGGCGGCAGGCGGAATGACGCTCGGTGGCATTCTCAACTCCTTTCGCCAAAAAAAGAATAAGAGAGCAATTCTCTCATGAGTGTCTCTATATGTTAGTGTAACGGTTATCCGGCGAGATTGGTGACAGCTTGCCGGCGAGGATGCGCGCACGCAAGAAAGGTCCGCTGAGATCGCTTTCCCCGGCGAAATAGATGATTCGCTCTCCTGATATGATATACTAAAGTAAAACGCATGTTCTTTTTTCGCGGACCATTTCGCAGATCTGTCCGCATGTTACAAAACCCTGAGGAGCGCGTCCCGTGATTATCTCTGCCAGCTACAAAACTGATATTCCTGCGTTCTATGGCCCCTGGTTTATGCGGCGCCTGCACGCTGGCTATTGTAAAATGGTCAATCCCTACGGTCGCCAGATTTATACGATCCCCCTCACGCCTGACGCGGTTGATGGCTTTATCTTCTGGACCAAAAATATCGGCCCTTTCCTCGCCTCTCTCCCGGAGATACGGCGCCTGGGATACCCATTCCTGGTACAGTATACCATCACCGGCTACCCGCGCGAACTGGAGGAGCGCGTGCTCGACGCTGCTCATACCGTTGCCTCACTGCGCACGGTGGCCGAGACGTATGGCCCGGCTGTCCCCGTCTGGCGCTATGACCCTATCCTGATTACCTCCCTCACACCTCCCGACTGGCATCGGCGCAACTTCGCCTCGCTGGCCCACTCTCTGCAAGGCGCGACCGACGAGGTGGTAGTCTCGTTTGCCCAGGTATATAAAAAGGCCCGCCGCAATCTGAACGAGGCCGCGCACACCTCCGGCTTTTCGTGGCACGAACATGAGGCCACACAGCTAGAGGCCGCACGCGAACTGGTCGCCGACCTGGCGGGCATTGCCGCCGTACATGGCATGAGGCTGACAATTTGCTCACAGAACATGCTGCATACGCCCGGCGTCACCCAGGAGGCGCGCTGCGTCGATGCGGAACGCCTGGAACGCGTCTCCGGTAGAGCGCTGCTGGGCAGGATTAAGCTCCGGGGGAACCGCGCAGAGTGCGGCTGCTACGCCTCGCGCGATATTGGCGAGTATGACACTTGCCCGCATGGCTGCGTCTACTGCTACGCCGTCCTCAACCGCGACCTCGCGCTGGCTCGTTACAAAGCTCACGATCCCGAGGGAGAATTCCTCTTCCCGCCGCGCTTGCTCAAAAACGAGCCAGTCCGCCAGCTCCCCCTCGTAGAGTCGAGGTAGAGCTTCCACGTCTCCACTACCATCCCATATCACAAGGGTAGAAGGCCCGAGTTTATGAATTCGACGAACATGTATGCAAATTCGCTATTTCATGAGAAGCGTATACTGAAAAGAGGGACAAGAACATGCTACCTCAACAGGCAAAAAGAGGGTTCCCGGCAAAAGCATGCGCTTATATACGCATTGTGGTAGAAGCTGAGAGCAAAAGACAGGCTCTGAGTGTTTGCCTGTGAACGACACAGAGCGCCTGTTGCAAAAGCACGTAGGTTCTCTATGGAACAGAAAGGAATTCACTTAGATGCAACAACAGAACAAGGTTCGCAGTGACGAGGTTCAGAAAGTCGCAGTGGGACGCGAACTGATGGATGAGGAGCTGGCCGGCGTGTTGGGAGGAGCGGGCGGCACCACGACAGGTACCGACCAGAACAACACGAACAGCAATGGAGCGGACCCGAACGGCAATGGACTTAGCCCGGCAACGGGCACACAAACCGATCCTTTTACAGCGGGCTTGCTGGGCGGTCTGCTCGGCAATTCCGGTAGTGGCCTTCTGAGTGGCCTGCTAGGTGGTGATACTAACAACGGTAGTGCGTCTCCGTTCAGCCTGCTCGGTCTCTAAACAAGAGACGCTTGCTACGGTCTTCGGCACTACTCCTTGATATAAAAACCGGGTTCTCCACAGGCTCACAACGCTCGCTTCATTGGAGCTTTGGAAAAAGCCTGTGGGAAACCCGGTACGTGGTTTTCTTCCTCTCTCAGCCGAATTTGTTTAGAGCACTCCTCTTGCTTTCACAAGAAAATATGCCATTGTTTCTCGTCTCCCTCCAACTTATTGCGGCTCGCTGCGTATATAGAGTGAAGTCAAAGTGATCACTGACGGTAAGAACAGGCCAGAGTATAACACAGCTTCACTGCTGATGGGAAGAGGTACCGAGGTCTGATAGAGAACATATAGCAAGAGATACGGCATAGCGAGATACAGAGGAGTAAGATTATGACGCAGACAGATCCAAATGTGACGAAAACCAACGATATCATTGAAGAGTTGCAGGTCGTCGGTGAGCAGTTGCTCGGCAAGGTCAAAGAGCTGATCCACGAAGGCAATGTGCGCCGCATCCGCATCAAGCAGGAGGGCCACGTCATCCTTGAGATTCCGCTGGCAATCGGCCTGGTGGGCGTGGTGCTGGCCCCAACCCTGGCGGCCATCGGCGCGATGGGTGCGCTGCTCGCCCAATGCTCGATCGAGGTTATTCGCTCGGAGCCGGCCAGCGCGACTAAAGAGACGCCGGCGACACCTACCGACGGGCCGGAACAGAGCCTGTAGGCACGCGAGCGGTCAATTCAGACATATCAGGGATCGGAGCAGCTTATTGCTCCGATCCCTTTTCCTGTTCTTTCTCTTCAAAGAGATCTTTCTCCCCGGTAGACGGAACTGGGGCAGCACGATATTCGTGCGCAGCAGCAAGAACTCGTTCTAACGCTTCGGTTAGCACACGCACTTCAATGTCGCTTAGAAGCGCGGCGAAGTGTTGTTGAGCCTGTGAATTAGCTCACAGTGCGGCATTTCCCCCTGTTTTTGGGGATAGATTCTGCCACGTATTTCGTCCCTCCCTCAGAACGATTGTTTTCTTTCTATGGAAATACCTTATGGAGAAACACTTGCTATGAAGAAAAACTCTCTCGTTTTACTGCTCTCTCTCTGCGTTGTGCTGGCGGGCGCGGCTGTTTTCGGCATTGCCCTGCTCCCATCGCTGCTCCGTCCGCAACCGCACATTCAATGCGAAGCCATGCGGCCTTTTGTCAGTTTTAACGGCGTAAATTATGTCAATCCATCGCAAACAGAGCTTGCGCATCCTCCCGCCGCAAATGAACTAGGTCCGGTTGTGGGCACCGCCGGCAATGGTCCACATAATGTGCAGTACGACTGTGGCCTGCTCAGCGACGGCGAGCCGATCTATAGCGTCAAGGGATACCAGACCTCATTTCGCCTGGCGGTGCGCTCCTCAAACGGGATTTTCTTCTTTGAAGTGGGGCAGAATCCTCATGCCAGAACCGGCGCTGATCTGCTCGATATCGGCGGGAAAGTCCAATTTATCACGGTCGGCCCGATCGATAATCCCGGCAGTCCAACCCGGACCATTCGCAACCCGGTGAATGTTGAAAAACTCGTCAACGAGATTTTGGCTGCACCGATCGCTCCTCAGGAGAATTGCACCTTCCGGGGTAGCGAGGAGGCACTGCTCTTCCACCTGCAGGATGGCAGTGTCGTGGAAATAAGCTACTGGCCATCCCTCACTATGCTCAGCACCGCATGGCCGCAGTGCGTCCAGTTGCCACAGAATTTTGCCTCTCTGCTGGCAGCGAGCAAGTAGAGGAAATCACTATTGCCATAGTCAGGGAAAGATTCAAGGTGCGATACATCGAATCTTTCCCTGGCGGGAAATGTATAACCATGTGGAGAGTCACTCATCTGGTAGACGCCAGTTTTACCATCGTTCCTGAGGCCCCGTCGGTTGTTGACGAAGAACGCAGCCCATTAACTCGCTGATCAGCATGTCAAGCTCGGTCCCGCCCGGTCGCAACCAGAGAATTGCCTGCCTGCTTTTTGCCTCCTGCACCTGTGCTATTAAGCGCCGAATCTCCATCTTCATCCGCGTCAGTTCGCGTTCGTTTTGGTTGACGCGTTGCAGGCGCGCAAGCAGTGTGTTCAGGCCGACTCCCACCTGCCAGAGGACGTTTTGCTGCGCAAGTGGTGCGCGCACATTCAGATTGCCATTCGCGGCCTGAACCAGGGTATAGAGGATCTGCTGAATGCCCTCATCCAGATCCTTGCGCTGCAAGGCAATGGTATGCTCAAGCTTGGCAATCAACTCGGCCTTGTTCGCTCGCTCCAGCGCCCTCATTGTGTTGCGCACCCAGAGATACGTGACCAGGGCAACCACAATCTGAATGGTCAACGGACGCACCATGAAGCTGTAGGTCGTCTGATCGATAAGCACCTGGAGATCAGGCGTGTGCGGCTGCAAGATGATATCAGCCAGCATAAACACGCTGTGATAAAACGAAATGTAGAGGATGCTGTTGATAGGGAGCAGCGAGATCGCGATGATGTCAGAGAGCACAAACATATCGTAAATGGGCACGGCATTCTGCGTCAGGGTAAAGTGCGGATAGGAGAGCAGCGAGAAGATCAGGGCCGCGTCCAGGGATGCAACGATGAGAATGCCCGCCGCTGCCGTCTTCCCACGCTTATTCAGTATAACCCCCAGGCAGGCCATCATAAACAGGCCAATAACCGGTGGAACAACATGCAGGTCGTCGCTGGTCAGAGCGGCAGGAACAAACGCAATGACTCCGATGAAGGTGATGAGGAGCAAAATACTCGCCAGTTTACTGCGTGATAGCACGTCCTCCTGCGAGTCATCGCCCTCTGCACCGGGCACACTTAAACGATACCACCAGCGCAGAGGACTCCATCTTCTGCGGGCCGCTGCTGGCCTCTCTTGCTGTTCGTGCGTGTACGGATGTTGAGCGGAGGACA
>Ga0070740_10001294_pt1 | contig 35860 bp, 26 predicted proteins | sample Coa_R2_FD_67286 | JGI IMG/M metagenome (GOLD analysis project Ga0070740, IMG submission 67286) | Surface soil microbial communities from Centralia Pennsylvania, which are recovering from an underground coalmine fire - Coalmine... | ecosystem: Environmental > Terrestrial > Soil > Unclassified ... | reverse complement strand
TCCCCACACGGCTTGAAAGAGGTCGGCCTGCTCGGTCTTCGTCGGCAGCCCCGTCGAGGGGCCGCCGCGCTGAACGTTGATGATGACGAGCGGGAGTTCGGTCATCACGGCGAGGCCGATTGCCTCCTGCTTCAAAGCGACGCCGGGGCCGCTCGTTCCCGTCACGCCGACGTGCCCGACGAACGACGCGCCGATGGCCGCGCAGACCGCTGCGATCTCGTCCTCGGCCTGGAAGGTCTTGACGCCGAAATTCTTGTGGCGCGAAAGCTCGTGCAGGATGTCGGACGCGGGCGTGATCGGGTACGAGCCGTAGAAGAGCGGTCGCCCCGTGAGTTCGGCGGCGGCGACGAAGCCGATGGCCGTCGCCTCGTTCCCCGTAATCTTCCGGTACTTGCCCGGCGCGATGACGGCTTTGCGAACCTTGTAGTGCGTGGTGAAGACTTCGGTCGTGTCGGCGAAGTTGTAGCCGGTCTTGAGCGCGACTTCGTTGGCGCGGACGATCTCGGGGTTCTTCTTGAACTTCGCGTTGATCCAGTCGAGCGTCGGCTCCATCGGGCGGTCGTAGAGCCAGTAGAGCAGTCCGAGCGCGAAGAAGTTTTTGCAGCGATCCATCTCCTTGCGCGACAATTTCACGCCCGCCTCCTGCAAAGCGCGGATGTTGACCGTCGTGATCGGAAGCCGGTGGACGCGGTAGCCGTTGAGCGTGTCGTCTTCGAGCGGGTTCGACGCGTAGTTGGCCTTCTTCAGATTCTCCTTGTTGAACTCGTCGGTGTTGACGATGACGGTGCCGCCGTCTTCGAGGTCGGGCAGGTTCACCTTCAAGGCCGCGGGGTTCATCGCGACGAGGACGTTCGGCTGGTCGCCGGGCGTGCGTATGTCGCGGCTTGAAAAGTTGAGTTGAAAGCCGGAGACGCCGGGAAGGCTACCGGCGGGCGCGCGAATCTCGGCGGGGAAGTCGGGCAAAGTCGAGATGTCGTTTCCGACGATGGCCGAGGTGTTCGTGAACTGCGTGCCCGTGAGCTGCATCCCGTCGCCGGAGTCGCCGGCGAAGCGGATGGTCACGGTCTCGACTTCTTCAAGCTCTCTCTCGATGTGTTGGGCGGGCGGGTTCTCGATGATTGCGCTCATACTCTTCGATCAATCCTTTGCGTCTGGGATGTTTGGCCGGAAGGTTTTCAGGAAGTGGCTTCATCAACTTAAGGTTTCCGTGACGGGGAAGTCCCGAGGCGGTCGAACGTTTCAGGCTCATTCTACACACGCGCTCCGAGCAAAGACAAGCTAAACGCCCGCGCGCGCGTCGCGCGAGACGCGAAGAAGCCCCCGCGGACTCTTCCGCCGCGGGGGCTTCTTCGTTGCTCGTTCGCCTGAACGCTCGCGCCTAGCTCGCGGCGGTGCTGGTGGTCGCGTCCGAGGCTTTCGACGCGCCGTCGGTCGCGGGCGACTTGCTCGCGGAGGGGGAAGACGTGGAAGAGCCGGAGGACTTCGAGGAGCCTGCGTTCGACGAAGAGGCGGAGGCCGACGCGGACGTGGCGGGCGGGGCCGCGACCTCGCGCTCCTGCTTCTCGAACTGCTCCTTGAGCTGAACCATGCGGCAACTGCCCTCGAAGATCGCGCCGTTCTCGATGACGAGCGCGGGCGTCTGGATGTTGCCCGTCACCTTCGCGACGCGCCCCATCTCGATGCGCTTCGAGGCGATGATGTCGCCGTTCACCGTCCCGTAAATCTGCGCGACGGCGACCTCGACGTTGGCGTCAACGCGCCCGTTCGTCGAGACGATGAGCGTGCCGTCAGCCGACGAGACGCGGCCCGAGAGAGCGCCGTCAACGCGGAGCATGCCCTTGAAGTTGGCCTCGCCGGTGAGCGTCGTCCCGTTGCCGACGAAGCCGGTGAGCGTGCCTTCCTTGATGTCGCGGGCGAGCGACTCGCTCTCGGTGACGGCGCGCGAGGTGGTCTGCGTGTAAACCTGCTGCTGGTAGGCTTCGGTCGCCGTCGCGCCCGAAGAGGGGGACGTGTTGCCCGCGCCGGCGTAGCCGCTCCCGCCGCCGTAGGAGGTCTGCGGTGTGTGGTCAGCCGTGTCGTCCGCCGTGTGCGTCGAGTCCTTCGGATTCTTTCCCGGTCTAAACATTTCGCATTCTCCCTGTCAGAACTTTTGGTTGGTGTGCGCCGCGGCGGTGTCGCCGGGACTGACGCCCGACTCGCCCGCCGAGGCTATGTTTTGCGCCGCGCGCGTCGCGCCGCCCTATGAAATAAGGAATCAGGTCAGGAGAGGCCCGCGGCCCGTCTCGGGGCCGCCGGTTGTCTGAACAGACTTTCAAAACTCTCCGAGAGCGAGGCCGATGATAAGTCAAACGGGAAGCAGTGACAAGTCGGAAATAGTGATGGGTGATAAGTGATGAGTAATGAGTTTAAGCCCCTTGCCTTTGCTCCTCACTCATCACTCATCACTCATCACTCGTCACTTGCTTTTTACTTCTTCTCGTTCTCGACGCCGAGCGCCAGCACGTCTTTGAGCGCGGCGACGGCGACGTGCTTGGGGGCTTCCGCGAGTTTGATCTGGCCGAGTTCGACCGTCGAGTTGCCCTTGATGGTCGCCTCGCCGAGCCTGATCCAGCCCTTGCCGAAGTCGAGATAGACGGGGACGAGCATCGCGAAGTTGTCGGAGACGCCCGACTGCGTGATGCGGCCCGACAGGATGCCGCCGCTGAACGAGTACTCGAACTTGTAGCTCGGCATCTCGGTCCCATAGACCCACTCGTTGAAGAACCAGTCCATGCGGCGGTTGCCTTCGATGTCCATCTCCGGCGTCATGTGGCGCTCGACCGCCCGCTTGAAGTCCTCGGTCGAGACGTTCTGGTTGAAGTTCGACTTGACGAAGTCCTGCATCATCTCCTGGAAGCGCTTGTCGCCGGTCTTGCGGTCGAACATCATCATGCGGATCATGTGGAGGATGTACGCGCCCTTCGGGTAGATCATGAAGCGCGCGACCGCGCCGGTCTTGCCGCTGTTGAGGCGGTAGCCTTGCGTGACGGGGCCGACGGTGTAGGGCTTGTGCCCCTTCGTCTGCGGCCACGCCTCGGTGATCATCTTCCGCTGCGCCTCCCAGAAGTCTATGAACTTGTCGTTGCCGCGCGTCAACTGCGCGAAGAGCGACGCGGAGAACTCGGCGAAGCCCTCGCTCATCCACTGGTCGCGGTAGCTCTTCCAGCCGAGCGCGTGGCCCCACCACTGGTGCGAGACCTCGTGCGGGCCGACGTACTGGAAGAAGTCGTCGCCCGCGAACCTCACCGACCCGGTCTCCATCCAGCGCTGCGTCGAATCCTGAAAGGCCGTGAACGGCATATAGACGAGCGTCGGCCACGCCTGGCCGAAGTTGCCCGCGGGCTGCTGAGTCATCGCGAGGCGGTCGTAAGGCATCTTGCCGAAGTAGGCGTTGTAGATGCGCGTCGAGTTCTCGGCGTCGGCTATCGCGGAGTCGGCCATGCCCGTCGTTGACATCGAGCCGACCTCGTCGGAGCCGCGCATGAAGTTCGGCAGGTTTTCGTTGGCGTAGAACTCGATCTGGTAGCCGGTGTCCTTGTCGTTGACGACCTTCTTCTTGAAGACGCCGTAGTTGAAGCCCGCGACCGCAAGCTCCTTGTCGCCGCTCGACCACTTCGCGACCGTGTAGTCGCCGTCCGTCACTTCGGGCGACGAGAGATTCCCCGTGCCGATGAGCGTCTTGTTCTTCGGGAAGTGGAAGGTCATGTCGAAGCGCGCGCGGTCGCCGAACTCCATGAAGCCGTTGTTCGGATACCAGGTCGTGCGCGGGCCGAGGAAGTAGTTGCCGCCGCCCACGTCAATGAGCGCGTCGCCGCCCTCGTACTCGACCGTGACCTTGTAATCCTTCCCGGCTTCGAGCGGTTCGGGCCAGATGACCGCGAAGTCGGCGTCCCGCTTCTTGCTCTCCTGCACGAACTCCAGGTCGCGCCCCTGCTCGTCGCGCACGCGGCTGACGCGCAGGGTCTGGAAGAGCGCGAACGGCAGCACACGCGTGCCGGGGACGAGCGGGCTGAACGTGACCACGTCCGACGCCGCTATCTTCGCGCCCTTGATCGCGCCGTCAATCTCGTGGTGCTTGATGTCGAAGATGCGGTGGTCTTCGTCGCTCGTTCCCTTCCCGTTTGTGTACTCGTCCGAGAGGTGGAACGCAGTCCAGAGTCCGCCGTCCGTCTCGCCGTAGCTCGAAAGCAGCTCCTCTTCGGGCGCGACTTCGGGGATGCCGAGCGGGTCTATCTGGAAGACCAGCTTCTCGAAGCGCTTCCCGCCGATGAAGGCGACGAGGAAGCCGGGGCGCTCCGGCGTGTAGAGGTCAACGAGCGTGCGCAGCTCCATGTTCGTGTGAAGCTCGCGGCGCAGAAGCTCCTGGTTGTCGCGGTAGATGTCGCGCGCGCGCGCCGACTGCGGGCCGTTCTTCGACATCTTCGCCTGCGGCGACGCCTTGACCTCTTCGTAGGTCTTGTCGGTGAAGCGCAGCGTGAGTTTTGTGAACTGCTCGGTGATCGTCGGCTGGCCCGTGAAGAGCGCGAGGCTGTGCTTCTCGCATTCAATCGGTGGCGTCAGCGAGAACTCGCCTTCGCCGACGAAGACCGCGCCGGTCACACGCCCCTCGACGGGCGGAAGGAAGTAAAGCTCGCCGCTCTTGAGGGTGAAGGTCGCGGCGTCGCGACGGATGACGAGGTCGCTGACGGTCGCGTACTCGCCCTGAAAATCCTGCGCCGACTCGGCCTGATCGCGCAGTTGGCGATAGACCGGGTCTTCGTTCGGCTTCACGCCGCCGCTCTTCACTTCGACGGTGTCAATGACGGGCGCAACGTCCAACCGCACGTCGGCGGCGACCGCTTCGCCTTCCCGGACGACCAACTGTTCGCGCCTCGCCTCCTTGAATCCGGGGGCGTTGACGATGACGACGTAAGTGCCCGCGGGCAGACCCTCGATCTTGTATCGCCCTTGCGCGTCTGTTTTGACGGGCGCGTGAGCCTGCGCGCCAGCGGCGTTCGTGACCGTGACGGTCGCGGTCGTGACGACTGCGCCCTGCTGATCCGTGACCGTGCCGGCGATCTCGCCGCCCGCTGCGGACGCGGCTGCGGCGAAGGCCAGAGAGAGTGCGACGGCGAAGAGAGTTGCGAGAAGGAGTCTGCTTCTGGTGAGCATAAGTTTGAGACCTCGTTTAGCCGTGAGGGCCACGGTGAAAGTGAACTCGTTTGAGCGGTTGATGGTTGACGCCGGTCGAGGCGGCGCGGGCGAATTGCGACTCTCGCCTCGCGGCGGGGCGCGGGGAGAATTGCGAAGCGGCATTATTCTGGCCGCCGCGTGGGCTGTCAAGCGGGTAGCCCCGGCCCTCGACGACCAACTTGACATCGAAGGCGCGCGACCTTACAACGGCTGCTGAAACACGAACAACAAAAATTCGCGCCAACATTTCTTCGCGCGGCGGCGCGAGAAAGTTCCGAAGACCAGCGCGCGCCGGAATTCGAAAGCAGAGGGGAGGACTCGGCTGAGATGGCAGGTCAGATGGTTGAGTTTCAGAGCAACGGCGGGACGACGCGAGGGTATCTCTCAATTCCCGATTCGGGACTGGGGCCGGGCGTCGTCGTCATACAGGAGTGGTGGGGACTCGTGCCGCACATCAAAGACGTGGCCGACCGCTTCGCGCGCGAGGGCTTCGTCGCGCTCGCGCCCGACCTCTACCACGGCGAGGTCGCGCGCTCGCCCGACGAGGCGGGCAAGCTGATGATGGCCCTCAACATCGCGCAGGCCGAGAAAGACCTGCGCGGCGCGGTTCAGTATCTCCTGGATAACGGCGCGACGGAGGGCGAGAGCGTCGGCACCGTCGGCTTCTGCATGGGCGGCGTCTTGTCGCTCTACGCCGCGTCGAAGAACAGCCAGGTCGGCGCGTGCGTCGTCTTCTACGGCATCCACCCGAAGGTCGAGCCGGACTTCGACTCGCTTCGCGCGCCCGTCCTCGGACTCTACGCGGAGAATGATAAGTCCGTGCCGCCCGAAGCCGTCCGCGCGCTCGAACAAAATTTGAAGGAGCGCGGCAAGCAGGCCGAGATGCACATCTATCCCGGCACAGACCACGCCTTCTTCAACGACACGCGACCGGAAGTTTACGACGCCGACGCCGCGGCGGACGCGTGGCGGCGGACGATTGATTTCTTCCGCGAGCACCTCGGCGGAGGGCAAGGCTGACGGGCGGCGGCGGCTTCGGCGTTCGGGCGTGAAGGAGGGGCAGTGGAGATCGGCGCTGTCATCGGCTACGCGGTCGTGTTTTTGGTCGGGCTGGTCGTCGGGCGACTCTGGGGCGGCGCGTCAGCACGAAAGCAGAGCAACATGCTCGCGCCGCGACTCTCTCCCTTGACGATGCCTTCGAGTGTCGCGCCGGGCGTCCCGCCGGACGCGACGTTCGAGGGAGAGGTGAGACAACTCGTCGCCGCGGGCAAGCTCATCGAGGCCATCAAACTCTACCGCGCGCGCACGGGCTGCGGACTCAAAGAGGCGAAGGACGCGGTCGAGCGAATCGCCGGTCGCTAACGGTAAAACCCCACGGTTGCGTCTTCCGCCCCGATACCTTAAAACTAAAGCGTAACGTTCTGAGGCCAGGCGGGCGCTTTCCGCGTCGGCGTGTGCCGCGGGCTGCGAGAGGATTTCGTTCGGGATGTTTGTCGAGAGCAAGGTCAAGACGAAGCTGCTTCGCCAGATGGGCGAGGCCATCAAGGACTTTTCGATGATCGAGGACGGCGACCGCGTGATGGTCTGCCTTTCGGGCGGCAAGGACAGCCACACGCTGCTCGACCTCCTGCTCGACGTGCAGAAGCGCGCGCCCGTCTCGTTTGAAATCCTCGCCGTGAATTTAGACCAGAAGCAGCCCGGTTTCCCCGCCGACGTTCTGCCGAACTACTTGAGCGAGCGCGGCGTGCCCTTCCGCATCGTCGAGCGCGACACCTACTCGGTCGTCAAGCGGCTCGTGCCCGAAGGCAAGACATACTGCTCGGTCTGTTCGCGTCTGCGCCGCGGCATCCTCTACCAGACGGCGGTCGAAGAAGGCTGCACGAAGATCGCGCTCGGCCATCACGCCGACGACATCACGGCGACGTTCCTTCTGAACTTCCTCTTCATCGGCCAGCTCAAGGCGATGCCGCCGGTGCTTCGCTCCGACGACGGTCGCAACACGGTCATCCGTCCCCTCGCCTACTGCCGCGAGTCGGACATCGCCGAGTACGCCGCGCGGAAAAGTTTTCCGATCATCCCGTGCGACCTCTGCGGCTCGCAGACGAACCTGAAACGCGCCCGCGTCAAACGCCTCGTCGCCGAACTCGAAAAGGAAATCCCGCACGTGCGCGCCTCGATGCTGACGGCGCTCGGAAACGTCGTGCCGTCGCACCTGCTCGACTCGTCACTGTTCGACTTCCGCGACCTTCGCGCGGGTGTGGGCAGTGTCGAGGCGGAACTCGACTCGGCGCTCGGCCACGCGGAAGAGAGGGAAGCGCCCGCGCTCGTCTCCACCGCGTCCGACTGAATTGGTATCAACGCTCCAAACTTGCTAGGTCTTAATTCGCCGACGGCTCGTTTCTGACAAAGGAGAAAAACTGTGAGGGTGCTTTCGAGACTCCTGATCGTCCTCGGAACGTTATTCGCGGTCGCGGGTAATCTGGCGTCGTTTTACGGAGTCCGCACGGCCATCAACGGCATGATGAACGCCGAATCGTCCGGCATCGCGGCGGTCGCGGCGGGGATGAGTTCCGCGTCATGGGGAAGCCTCGTCGGGCTTCTCGGCTGTTTCATCCTGATCGTCGGTTTAATCCTCGCCGCGCTCAGACCCGCGGCGCGGCCATTCGCGGCCTGACCGCCGAGCGACCCCGCTTTCAACACATCTCCGCCAACAACTGACGATGGCCGCGACCAAGACCAAACGAAACACCTCGACGCAGAAGGCCAAGACCGCCGCGAAATCGAAAGCCGCGGGCGGCAAGGCCAAAACGTCCGCGAAGAAGACCGCGAAAGCCAGCGCCGTAAAAACCAAGCCGGCTGCCGGGGCGAAGGGCGCGGCGAAGAAGACTGCGGCCAAGTCCGCCGCCGCGACGACGAAGAGAACGGGCGCGACGAAAGCTTCGCCGAAAGGCGCAGCGAAGACAGCGAAGGGCGCAGCGAAGAAGGCGAAGGGCGCGGCGGAAACGTCAAAGAAGAAGTCGTCGAAGGGCGCTGCCGAAGCGCCGAAGAAACGGGTCGCGAAGGACGTGCTCGACTTCGCGGAGTTCCCCGCGGGCACGTTCACGCGTCAGGACGTGACGCTCTGCCTCGCCTGCATCTTCCGCCTCTTCACCAACCAACTCGGACTCGCGCCGCGCACGGCCTACAACGAAATCCGCCGCTACGCGCCTTCGGTCGCGGAGCTGACTTCACGGAATCCGCAGCGCCCATTCTTTAAAACTTCCGAAGAAAAAAATCCGCACTGCCCCTACTGCGAAGCGCCGAAGCGCTGGCACGCGCGCGTCGCAGTCCACCGCGTCGAGGGCGGCAAGGCGTCGGACGCAGCGCGCCGCGCGCTCGTCAACAAACTTCCGTCGAAGGACGAGCAGTTTCAGGTTCACGAGGAGAAGAGAACGGCGCGGCAGGTCTTCTTCGAGTGGCTCGAACGGATGGGTCAGGAACTCGACTTCGAGGACGACGCGGCGTGGATGCCGCAGGCCGCGCGCGCTTATCTTGAGAGGCGCGAGCCGAAGACCGACTGGTCTTCGGTCTTCGACGGCCTTCGCGCCGTGCGCCGCTCGCAGCGACTCGAAGAGGGCTGGGAGCGTGACGGCGCGCGACTCTTCCTCGCGCCCGCGCTCTACAACGACGTGCTGCTCGTCCAGTACTTGGTGAGCCGCTCGCACCGCCACGGCGGTCGCACGTTTGAAGGCCGTCTGACGCTCCCCGAACTCGTCCGACGGATGCGCTACGGCGGCCACCTCGAAGCGCAGGGCATCACCGACCGCGACCAGTTCGACATCCTCGAACAACTCGTCGAACGGCTCACCGGCGGCGACGAACCCGCCAGGCTCCACTTCATCATTGACCGCCGCGAACTCCTCGACCGCGTCAAAGACGTTTACGAACGCCACGCCTGAAGCCGACTCGTGCGCGCGCCGCGCTCCATTCATGACGGCAACGTGGCGAAGGTTATTGACTCGGTCAAAGGTGCGGGCGCGCAGCCCGTCGGCTTGCAGACGGACGAACTGCCATACTGATTGATAAGGGCGGAGGCTTCGGCGTGCTTGCTTAACTTCCCTTCGCCTCGCGCGCGCGCCCTTCGTCGCGCGGGTCGGGCGTGCGGGAAGCGACCGCGCCCTCTTCGACGGTCGGCGGCTGGCGGCGGTAGCGGTGTGTGACGGGGCGTCGTCGCCCGATGCCGATGGCGTGGCGCGAGATGATGAGCGTGGGCGGCAGTTGCCGGCGCTTGAACTCGTTGGCCGGCGACTCCACCCGGTTGAGTATGTCGTACACGAGCGCGGGGTCGTTCCCCTCGGCGATGATCTCTTCGGGCGCGGCCTTCTTCTCGAAGTAGAGTTTGAGGATGGGGTCGAGCACGTCGTAGGGCGGAAGCGACTGGTCGTCGAACTGGTCGGGCGCAAGTTCGGCGGAGGGGCGCTTGTTGATGATGGCCCAGGGTATCAACTCGCCGTCGCGGTTGATGTGGCGCGCGAGCGTGAAGACTTCCGTCTTGAGCACGTCGCCGATGACCGCGAGTCCGCCGTTCGTGTCGCCGTAGAGCGTGCAGTAGCCGAGCGCGAGTTCCGACTTGTTGCCGGTCGAGAGCAGCAATCGGCCTTCGGCGTTCGAGATCGTCATCAGGATGTTGCCGCGCAGTCGCGACTGAAGGTTCTCAGCCGCGAGCGATTCGCCGCCGCGCTTGGGCGCGGTCAGCCCCAACTCTCTGGTCAGAACCTCGAAGGGCGCGGTGATGGGACGCTCGACGACGGGCATCCCGAAATTCTTACCCAAAGCGATTGAGTCCTCGACGCTCCCGCGCGAAGAGAACGGCGAAGGCATCATCACGCCGAGGACGTTCTCCGCGCCGATGGCCTCGCACGCAATCGCGGCGACCACCGCCGAGTCAATGCCGCCCGACAGGCCCAGCACGGCGCGCGTGAAGCGGTTCTTGCGCGCGTAGTCGCGGACGCCGAGGACGAGCGCGCGGCGCACGGTTTCGATGTCGTCGCCGGGCAGGCATGCTTCGTCCTTCACGCCGCAGTCCAGGTCAACGGTTCCGACGAACTCCTCGAAGGGCGGCGCTTGAAGTATGGTTTGCCCGCGGCAATCGGTGACGAGCGAAGCGCCGTCGAAGACGATGCCGTCGTTTCCGCCGACGAGATTCACATAGACGACCGGCAGGCGCGACGCCTTCGACCGATGCTCGACCATCGAGCAGCGCTGCCCCATCTTCCCCTTGTTGAAAGGCGACGCGTTCGGCGAGACGACCAGCGTCGCCCCCATCTCGATCACCTCGTCCGTCGGGTCGTGCGTGTAGAGGCGCTCGCGCCAGAAGGTCTTGTCGTTCCAGAAGTCTTCGCAGACGACTACGCCCAACTTCTCTTTTCCGATGTCGAACAGGCGGCGGCGTTCCGAAGACTGGAAGTAGCGCGGGTCGTCGAACACGTCGTACTCCGGCAGCAGAGTCTTGTCCGCAAAGCCGAGCAGCTCGCCGTCACGGATGACCGCCGCCGAGTTGAAGAGCTTGCGCCCCTCGGTCGAACCCGTCGGCCTCACCGTGCCGACGACCGCCGTCAGCCCGCGCGTCGCCGGAATGATTTTTTCTAACGGCTTGAGCGCGGATTCGACAATGTCGCGGTCGAGGAACCAGTCGAAAGAGGTGTAGCCCTGCACGGCGACTTCGGGGAAGACGATTAAATCTGACTTTTCACTCTTCGCCTGCTCGATGGCGCGCAGGATTTTTTCCGTGTTCCCCTCGAAGTCGCCGTTCGTCGTGTTGATCTGCCCGATGGTGACGCGCATGAGTATTCCCGTGTCAGAGTAGCTTCCTGAAACCCGCTTGCTCGAAGTGGTGATCCGAAGTTAGCGCCTCGGCGATGCCTCGCTCACGCATCAGGATGAAGCTCACGCAGTCAACCAAACTCCACCCCTTGTCCGAGCGTTCACCGTATAACTTCCACCCGCGGTCGCACAGGTCTTCGTCAACCCAGACAAGCTCGCCGACCTCCGTCCCGCGATACCGCCCGGCGAGTTCCAACGCCAGATGACGGTGCGCGGGCGAGGCGAAAGCGCTGGCGACCTCCACCAACACGAGCGAAGACGTGAGCAGCTTACGCCCCTCCGCGACCGACCGCCGGTAAACCTCCACCGCCCGCGCGTGCATGGAGTCGCCGCTATGCAACAGAGCGATCCACGCAGCCGAATCAACGAACACCGCGCGGCTCATCCTCGTTTCGGGGTGCCGTAGAGGTAGTGATCCAGGTTGACGGACAAGTCCTCCGGCCCGGCGTCTTCGGCGATCTCGTAGATCGTCGCCAGTGGGTCGAGCGGGCGCGACGCGCCGACGCCGTGCGCTTCTTCTTCGATCAGAATTCTGAGGCGCGTCTCGTCCGGCAGGTCAAGCGGTTCGAGCGGACGAATCTCGCCGTCTTTGAATATTGCATCTACAACTCGGCTCATAACTCGCCTCCCTCGAAGTCGCCGTTCGTCGTGTTGATCTGCCCCGGGCGGACGCGCATTTCCCGCTCCGACCCCTTGAAATATTTGACTACCGGCCCTCGATCACGCGCAGGAGTTTCTCGGCGCGCGCGGGGTCTATCTGCCTGAGCTGATTATACTCCTCCATCGCCGCGCGGCGGTTGCCCTGGGCGGCGTAGGTCAGGCCGAGGTTGAGACGGGCCTGGGCGAAGTTCGGCCTCTGCAAAATCGCCGCGCGGTAGGCTTCGACGGCGTCGGCGTCGCGACCGATCTGGCGATAGACGTTGCCGCGCAGGTAGTAGTAGTCGGTCTGGTCGTTCGGGTCGCGCTCGAAGGCCGCGGCGGACTGGCGGTAGAGTTCGAGCGCCTTCTGCTTCTGGCCGAGCTTGCCGTAGGCGATGCCCTGGTAGTAGAGCGTCTCGCCGTCGCCGGGCTTGAGTTCGAGCGCGCGCTGGCAGGCCGTGAGCGCGTCCGCAGAACGACCGAGGTCGTTCAGTGCGCGGCACATGTTCGTGAAGGCCATCTGCTGCTGCGGGTCGAGGCTCGCCGCGCGCCTCGCCGCGTCGAGCGAATTCTGGAACTGGTCGGAGAAGCTGTAGTACCAACTCAGAGAGGTGTAAGAGCCTGCGGCTGAGGCGTCGTCGGGCCGCAGGCTGATGGCGCGGCGCGAGGCGGCGACGGCGTCTTCGGGCCGACCGAGTTCGTTGTAGATCGCCCCCAGAAGGTCGTACACGTCGGGGTCGTTCGGCGTGACCTGCGCCGAGCGCTGGAGCGCGGCGAGCGCGTCGGCGAACTGCTTCAGGTTGTAGTACGCGAGGCCCAAGCCGCGGTACGCGAAGCCGTTGTTCGGTTCGAGCTGGAGCGCGCGGTTGTATTCGCCGAGCGCCTCGCGGTACTGGCGCTGGCTGAAACGCGCGTTGCCGAGTCCGACGTACCCGTCGGCGAAGTTCGGGTTGATGCCGACGGAATGCTCGTAGGCGCTGGCGGCGTCCGCGTACTGCTTCGCCGCGAGGTACACGTTGCCCGCGCCCCAGTAAGCCTGATAGTGCTTCGGATCAATGTTGACCGTCTGCCGGAAGGCGGCGAGGGCTTCCTGAAGTTGGCCGAGGCTCGCGTAGGCCAGCCCCATGTTGTAGTACGCGCCCTCGGCGTTCGGCGAGAGTCGGATGACGCGCTGGTAAAGCTCCACCGCCTCCTTGTAACGGCCCGCGCGCTGGTATTCGAGCGCCTGCCGAAAGTAGGAGTCGGCGTCGCCCTTTCCGTCCTGAAGCGAAGGCCCGACGGCATTCGTCGGCACGCCGTCCGCGCGCGCGGCAACAGCGGTCACGAAAAGAACAAACAAAAGAAGAACGACGGCGACATGGTGGCGGAGTCCGTTCGACATCAACATGATTTTCACCTCCCGAAGGCGGGCCTTTAACGCGTGCAGCGAAGCAGGGCGCGCTGTGCGCGCTGCCGTGGAAGCTTAGCGGAAACCCACGCCGATGAAAACAGCACGCGGAAGAAAATGCGGAACGGCGGAAGGGCTACGGCGGAAGGGTTCTGGGTTTTAGGTTTTGGGTTCTGGTTATCTCTTCCCAACACCCGGCACCTAAAACCCAGAACCCTTCCCCGCTTCATCCTTCATCCTTTCTTCCCGTGTCCGCCGCCGCCCGGCGTCTCGATCCTGACGCGGTCGCCGGGCCGCAACTCGGCTGAGCCTTTGGCCCCGACGCGGCGCGCGCGCCCTTCGTGAATGACCGAGTCGCGCCCCGTCCGCCCGTCCTCGCCGCCGCCGAGTCCGTAAGGCGCGCGCGCTCGTCTGTCGGCGAGCAGAGACATGCGCGCGTGCGCGAGCGACTCTATCTCTCTGACGACGCCGTCGCCTCCGCGGTGCGCGCCGCGCCCGCCCGAACCGCGCCGCAAACGGTACTCGCGCACGCGCAAGGGGTACGCGTACTCCAAAGCCTCGGCGGGCGTGTTCAGGCTGTTGGTCATGTGCGTGTGGACGCCGCTCACGCCGTCGAACTGCGGGCGCGCGCCCATGCCGCCCGCGACCGTCTCGTAGTAGGCGAACTCTTTTCCACTTCGCGGGTCAACGCCTCCGACCGTCAGGTTGTTCATCGTGCCCTGACTCGCCGCCGGGATGCGTTCGGGCAAAGCCCCCGCGAGAGCCTTGAGCAGAACGTCAACGATGCGCTGCGAGGTCTCGACGTTCCCGCCCGCGACCGACGCCGGGTGCTCCGCGTTCGTGACCGTCCCCTTCGGCGCGACGACTTCGATTGGTTCCATCAGCCCCGCGCTCGCCGGGACTTCCTCCGCGCCGACGAGGCAGCGAAAGACGTATGCGACCGCCGAGACCGTGATCGCCTCGACCGCGTTGACCGGCCCCGCGACCTGCGGCGCGCTTCCCCCGAAGTCAACGACGGCGCGCTCACCCTTCACTTCGACGCGCACGCGCAAAGTCACCTCGCCCGCGCTCACGCCGTCCGAGTCGAGCGCGTCTTCCGCCTCGTAAACTCCGTCGGGGATTGCCCTGATCGTCGCGCGCATCATGCGCGCCGAGTAGTCAATCAAGTGCCGCGCGTACTCGGTCGCCTCGACGACTCCCGCGCGCGACGCGATCTCAAGCAGACGCGCCGCGCCGGTCTTCAAAGAGCCGATCTGCGCCTCGAAGTCCGCGCGCCGCTCGCGCTCGACGCGCACGTTCGCCATCAGAAGGCGCATCACGTCCTCGACGACGCGCCCGCCGCGCACGAGTCGCACGGGCGGAATCCGCAACCCCTCGCCGTACACGTCCGTCGCCATCCCCATCGAGCCGGGCGTCGCGCCGCCGATGTCGGCGTGGTGCGCGCGGTTCGCGACGTAGAATATTGCGGATTGCGGATTGCGGATTGCGGATTGATGAGAGGCGCGGCGGCTTTCACTCAACTTGCCGCCTCGAACCGTATTGCCGGAATTTTTTAATGACAGCGGACGCTTTGAATCCGCAATCCGCAATCCGCAATCCGCAATTTCAAGGAAGACGCCCGCGACGAGCGTCACGTCCGGCAAATGTGTTCCGCCCGCGAACGGGTCGTTCAAGACGACCACGTCGCCCGGCTCAATCGTCGTCTCGCGCAGTGCGGCGGCGACGGCCATCGGCATTGAGCCGAGGTGGACGGGCATGTGGTCGCCCTGCGCGATGACGCGGCCCCGTGAGTCGAAGACGGCGCACGAGTAGTCGCGCCGCTCCTTGATGTTCGGCGAGTGCGCCGTGCGCCTGAGCACAAGCCCCATCTCCTCCGCGACCGAGGTGTAGAGCGCGCGGTAGATTTCCAGCGTCGTCGGGTCGAAGCGTTTACTCACTTTCACTCAGCCTTATTTGATCGTCTTTCCGAGCATGGTCAAGATGCCGAAGACGATCCAGAACAATCCCAAAATGATGTAGCCGATTCGCGTAACCGCTTCGGTCGAAGGACTCTCCAATCTGTTAGGGTACAATCTTGAGAACCACCTGCGATGTTGCTCGACGGCCTTCCTCGCCCACGTCTTACTGAAGAGAAGGGACAGCGCCCCCGCACAAGTGAATGCCGAGCCTAACATCAACACGAAGGGTTCCGCTTTCATGCTTTCCTCAACTCGACGACCAAATTTCCGCGCTCGTCTGTTCGCGCGTGGACGCCTTCGGGGACGAGCGTCGTCGAAGAATACTCCGTGACGACGCAAGGCACGCGGAGGCGCGCGGGCGCTGGTAAATCTTCGCGGCGATAGACGGCCACTTCGCGCGGGCCTCCGTCGAAGTGAACGCGCGCCGCGCGTGGCGGCGCGGCGACGATTGACTGTTGGCTGCGGCGCGTCCGCGCGTCCTTCAGTCGTTCGACGAGTCCGACGGAGCGAAGGCGCGCGCTCACGACCTCAATCGTCTTCGCCGACTGCGCGTAGCCGTAGCGCGACTCGTGCTCTTGATGAAAACGCGAGACGACGCGCGTGCCCCAGGGGATTTCAAGCTCGAACGACTGCCCCTTGTACCGCGCCGCGATTGTTCGCGCGTGACGCTGCCTCGCCCCGTCGAAGCCTTCGCGGCGGAGGGCCGCGCGCGCCGCGCGCTCCATCTCGCCGAAGGCGCGCTCGATCTCTTCCGCGCGCCCGCCGTCGGCGATCTCAATCATGAGCGTGCGGCTGTAATTCTTGACGACATCCGCGCGCAGGCAACCCGCAGCCGAGAGCGCGCCCGGCTCGCGCGGCACGACGACGCGCGGGATGCGCAGGGCGCGCGCAAGCTCGATGGCGTGCAACCCGCCCGCGCCGCCGAACGTGACGAGCGCACACGCGCGCGGGTCGAAGCCGCGTTCGACCGACACCGCGCGCAGCGCGCGCTCCATGCCGGCGTTGACGACGCGCACGACGCCGAGCGCGGCCTCCGCGTGCGACACCTCGCGTCCCGACGCCGCGCTCATCTCGCGCGCGAGTTTCCGCAAAGCTCCGACGGCGCGCGCCTCGTCCAGCTTGAACTCGCCGCCGAGCAAGTCCGCGCCGCCGAATCTCCCCAGGACGAGATTCGCGTCCGTCACCGTCGGCTGCGTCCCCCGCCCGTAGCACGCGGGGCCGGGCACTGCGCCCGCCGACTCCGGCCCGACGCGAAGACTGCCGCCCGCGTCAATCCTCGCGATTGAGCCTCCGCCCGCGCCGACCGTGTGAATGTCGAGAACTGGCACGGCGACGGGGAGTCCTGCGACCGACGCCTCGTTCGTCAGACGAAGTTCGCCGCCCGCGCACAGCGCAACGTCGGTCGAAGTGCCGCCCATGTCGAACGTGATGATGTCGTCTATCCCGGCGCCGCGCGCCGCGTGTGTTGCGCCGACGACTCCGCCCGCCGGCCCCGAAAGAATTGTCCGCACGGGTTCGTCCGCCGCGACGCGCGCAGAGATGCTCCCGCCCGACGACTGCATCACGCGAAGGCTGCGCGCCGAAACGTGCGCGCCGAGGCGCTCCAGGTACGCGCCCATCAGAGGCTGAAGGTAAGCGTTGATCGCGACGGTCGAGGTGCGCTCGTACTCGCGGTATTCGGGGAGGATTCGGTGCGAGACGGAGAGCGGCACGCCCTTCAACTCTTCGACGAGCGCGCGCTCGATCCTTCGCTCGTGTTCGGGCCGCGCGAACGAGAAGAGCAGGCAGACGGCGACCGCCTCGACGCGCGCGCGCTTCAACCTGCGGACGAGCTTTTCTATCTCCCCGTCTTCGAGTCCGACGACGACCGAGCCGTCCGCCGCGACGCGCTCGCGCACGCCGAGCCGCAGCCCGTCGGCGACGAGCGGCGCGGGCCGCGCCCAGTTCAAATCATAAAGGCTCCCGCGCGCCTGCCGCCCGATGACCAGCACGTCCTCGAACCCTTCGGTCGTCACCAAGCCTACGCGCGCGCCGCGGCGTTCGAGCAGCGCGTTCGTGCCGACGGTCGTCCCGTGCACGACTTCCAGATCACGCAGACGCGCGCCCGTCTCCCGCGCCGCGCGCCTGAGGCCCTCGACGATCGCGCGCGAAGGGTCGTCCGGCGTCGAGGCCACCTTGAAAATCCGCGCGCGCCCTTCGGCGTGATAGACGAAGTCCGTGAACGTCCCGCCCGTGTCCACGCCGACGCGCACGACCGTTACCCTTCTCTTTTTTGAACTCGTCACGAAGGATCAAATGGAGGAGAAAAAGCACACTGCCAATCGAGCCGTCTCGGGCGCGGCGTCAATCTAAAAACGTGAACGCGCGCGTCACCGTTTACCTCATCGTATGTAGATGTCGTAAACGTACACACCACCTATGTCATCGCGCCCGATTGGGCCGATCTTCACTTTCTCAAACGAAAAGCCGGCCTCCCGCAAAATTTTTTCATACCCCTCACAGGAAACCTTAAAGTCCCCGACCTCGTCCAGACCGGATTTCAGTGCCGCCCGCTCCAGCTCTACTAAAGCCTGATTCTGTCCGGCAAGCTCTATGATGTGATTATGGTAGGCTTCGAGCGCCTCTCTCCGCGTCATCTTGCCGCCGCTGTAATCGGGGAGGAACTCGTCGCCGACGATGTATCTCCCGCCCGGCGAAAGGTTGCGCTTGACGTTCTCAAAATACGAGGCTTTGTCCTCGAACTTTATGTGGTGGTCGGCAAACGACGAGAAGATGAATTCGTACTCCCCGTCGGGGTCAAAGGTGCGGCTGTCTTCGTTGAAAAACTTGACACTGGCGCAATCAGTCTGAAGTTTATAGACGAGTCTCTTAAAGCACACCCAGTCAAGCTCGATGGCATCGACGCTGACGTTGGGCTGCCTGACCAGCCGCTTCGTAAAGATTCCCGTGCCGGCCCCGAGTTCCAACACCTTGCAGCCTTCGTCCGAGCCGCCGCGGTGTCCGGAGAAGACCTCGAGCATCTTCTCCATCATCTCGACGTAGTAAGCGTGCTCTTCTTCGTGCAGGTCATACTCGTCAACGGAAATGTAGTCGGACATCTCAACCGACCTTAGCTTAACTTCCGTCAGCGGGCGCTCGAAGACGCGCTCGCGGATGCTCTCCATGGGTTCGCGGCTCTCCGGGTCTATCCACCTGGCATACCGCGAGATTTTCTTGTACATCTTTTCATGCTTAATGATTTCGTCGTTCTCTACCGAAAAGGTGATTGCGACCAGCGGCTTCGTTTTGTCATACGCCGCGAGAAGTTTGCTGTCCGGCAACTCTATAATTGAGAAGTCCTTATTGAACGGGTAGAACTCCCTAGTCAGCGCCTCGAAGCTCATCGCACGGACGGTGTATTTTTTAGCGTGAAGCCGGAGGGTCTCGAAGTTCCTCGTAAAGTCTTCCGGCGTGATGAACACGAAAATTCGCTCGTTCTCCTCTCGCGCGGTCTCCAAAATTTCCCGCCCCGCCAACTCCTGCCAGTACCGCTCCTGCTGATCAACGAGCGCGAGCGCCCGCACCTTGGGCTTGAGATTTTTTTGTAGGGAGATGAGGTGATAAGGGTACTGACCCGCCGGGATCGAGAAACCCGTCTGCACGTCCCTGAGTTGCGTGCCCAGCTCGCCGATAGAAGTGCTGATCACGTGCTTGAGGCAGACGTTACTCCTGTAATTCTCGTTCTCCCTTATCGCGGCAACGGCTTCGACGATGGACCTGACGTTTTCATCTATGCTGGACGGGGTGACTTGAAGCTTGCTCTGAAGGCTGCGTAGCGTTTCTTCAAACTTCCCGAACTTAAATTCGACCCACCTCTCGGCCTCGTCTCTCCCCGCGGAGATCATTTCGTTCAGCAGCTTCACCAGATCGTTTCTGTTCGTGCCGTCCAACACTTGCAGGTTGGTCAGGGGCGCGCGGATACTTTCACCGAACTTCAGAATCTTAAAGTTGTTAAGCCGTCCGTAGAGCAGCCCGGCCTCGAAGTTGACCCAGGGCTTGAGAGACGCCCCCGGCGTCAGACACCCCACGGCGTACTTTGCGGTTTTCGTCGCGTTGATGATCTCTTGAAACCAGGCGTTACCCGAACCGATGCTCGTGCTTGAGACCCAGGGTTCAAGCTCAAAATGATGCAGTATGGTCTCCGCCAATGCTTCTGCAATCTGCTGTCCGGCTTTACCCGACCAGGAGATGAAAACCCGCTCTTTCTTTTTTTTCGTCATAACAACTCCTTTGACCGAAGCCGTTCGATTCGCCGGTGGGCTGGCCTGGCGGAGACCCACGTGGAAATTAGTTTCGCCGGCCTGCGCCGCAGCGGCCAGGGCTTACTTTCCTTTCAAGTGTTTCAGTGAGCGCGCTGGTAGAGAACTTTCTTTAACCGTCGTGGATACAAGTGCGGCTTATATATCCATTGACCCTCTTTGTCAATCCGGGTTCGGAGGGACTGTCACGCGTGAGCAACTGGAAGCCATCTCACGAATACCCCGAGCAGATTCCGAAGCCGCATAAACATAGCGACTCCAAACTACGCCGGGTGTATTTACGAGATGATTTCTAATAAACGTGGCCGCCCCGCCCGGAGGCGGCCACTCGAATTCTTACTTTTCGCCGGCGGCGCGAACCGCTAGAGCGGCGGCCTCTGCCATCCGCCGAGCGCCGACTCCACCGCGAGCGCGGCGGCGAGCGCCACGTCTTCGCGCCACGGTCGCGCGACGAGTTGTGCGCCGACGGGCAGACCTTCTTCGGAAGTGCCCGCGCGCACCACCACGCCGGGCCAGCCCGTCATGTTGTAGAGCATCGTGTAGCTGAAGAAGAGTTGGTTCTCGTCGTCGAAGGTCGTTCCGTGCGGCATCGCCGTGCGCGCGCAGGGCGGGCAGAGGATGAGGTCGTAGTCGCGCATGAAGGAGATCATCGCGGAGCGCCACTGGTCGAGTTGGAAGACGAGCATGACCAAATCCGAGGTCGTCATCGTCACCGAGCCGAGGAGTTCCAGCAGCCGGTTCATCAGCGCGCTCGTCTCGCCCGTGCCCGAAAGCATCAACATCATTCGCAGCCCCGCGCCGCCGTCCGCCGCGTAGAGTCCGCGCAGCATCTCGTATGCGTTCGCGGGCACGGGCGGTCGCGCCTCGACGACTTCGCAGCCCGCGTCGCCGAGAGAGCGCGCGGCGTCGCGCACGACCGAGGCGATGTCGGCGGTCGGCGCGACGACGCCGTTGTCCGTGTGGAAGGCCACGCGCAGAGTTTTCAAGTCAACGTCCGTGTGCTTGCCGACGGGGAAGGGCACGACGGTCGGGTCTCGCCAGTCCACGCCGCAGAGAATGGGGAGCGCGAGCGCGAGGTCTTCGACGCGGCGGGCGAGCGGGCCGATCTGCCAGACGGAGTCGAGCAATCCGCCCGGCGGCAGGAAGTGTCCCGTGCGCGGCGTGCGGCCCGTGGTCGGCTTGATTCCGGCGATGCCGCAGAAGTGCGCCGGCAATCGAATGCTCCCGCCCGCGTCGCTCCCCAATCCGAGCGGCGACATCCCCGAAGCGACGCCCGCGGCCTCGCCGCCCGAAGAGCCTCCGGGCGTGCGCGTCGGGTCGTAAGGATTTTTCGTCTGGCCGTAAACGAGATTGTCGCTCTCGAAGGCGAGCGAAAGCTCCGGCACGTTCGTCTTGCCGAGCACGACCGCGCCCGCCGACTTGTAGCGCGCGACGCCGACCGCGTCCTCTTCGGGGATGAACTGCGCGCGCCCCTTCGTGCCGCCCGCCGAGACTATGCCTGCGGTCTCGAACGCGTCCTTGATCGTCACGGGCACGCCGTGGAGCGCCCCCCAATTCTCGCCGCGGGCGAGAGCGGCGTCGGCCTCGCGTGCGCGTGTGCGCGCGGCGTCGGCTGTGAGTTGCACGACGGCGTTGATCTTCGGGTTGACTTCCTCGATGCGCGCGAGATGCGCGTTGATAACCTCTTCCGACGAGACTTCCTTCTCACGAATCGCGCGCGCGATCTCGGTCGCCGACGCGTAGATGATTTCGTCCATCGCTCCTCCAATAATTTATGCCGTGACGAAGGCCGCGCTCGCCTGAGCGCGTTCAACGCGGCAGTGTCTCAGACAGCAGCCGAAAGACGTTGCCGCCCATGATCATTCTTATCTCGTCTTCGCTGAATCCTTCGGCGAGGAGCGCGTCCGTGATCTCGACGACGCCGGTCGTGTCGAAAGGCTCTCCGACCGCGCCGTCGAAGTCGGAGCCGAGCGCGACGTGTTCGACTCCGGCAACGCTCGCCGCGTAGCGAATCGAACGCGCAATCGCACGCGCGTCGGTGCCGCACGTGGCCGTGTCCCAGTAGCCGATGCCGACGACGCCGCCCGTCGCCGCGATTCCGCGCAGTTCGTCGTCGCTCAGGTTGCGCTGGTTGTCGCAAGTGCCGCGCACTCCCGTGTGCGTGTCAATGACGGGGCGCGTGGCGACCCTGAGCACGTCGTCAATCGTGCGCGGCGCGGCGTGCGCCACGTCCAGAAGCATCCCGCGCGCCTCCATCCGTCGAATCATCTCGCGCCCCTTGTCGGTCAGGCCCGTCTTGTTCACGCCGTGCGCCGAGCCGCCCCACTCGTTGTCGAAGAAGTGCGTCGGGGCCATCGTGCGAAAGCCCGCGTCGAAGAGCACGTCAACGTTGTTCACGTCTCCGTCTAAAGCGTGCGCGCCCTCGATGCCGAGCAGCCCGGCGACGAGTCGCGGGTCTTCTTTGCGGCGTTCGAGGAAACGCGCGAGGTCGCCCTGAGTCCTGACGACGACGAAGCGACCGCCGGAGCGCGCCGCCGCGTCGTCGAGCTTGCGCGCCTGATAGAGCGCGCGCTCTTTGAGGCTGCGCCACGACGCGACCGGCCAGCGCTCGGCGACGGCGAGCGGCGTGATCTCGTCGCTCGCGCCCGTGTTGCTCTCGTAGTTCGAGCCGAACGGAACTTTCGTGACGACGGTGAAGTTCTGGAGCGCGACGCCTCCTTCGACGAGTCGCGGGATGTCAACGTGGCCGCGCGACGCGCGCGCGAGCAAGTCCCTGTCCCACAGGAGCGAGTCGGCGTGGAGGTCTGCGACGAGCAGCGTCTTGTGCAGCGCGCGCGCACTGTCCGAAGCGTTGTACGGCGGACGCTGCCGCGTGCGGTTCGACCAAAGCTCGACCGCCGCGGGCGCGACGAAGAAGAACGCGAGCGCGGCGAGCGTGACGAGTGCCGCGAAGACGATGAGCAGTCTCCTCTTCATCAAAAGTCCGTGACGGTGACGCGGCAGCCCGAATCGTTCGCGGCGCGCGCGGCGTCGAGGACGAGCTGCGTGTGGTGGCCGTCGTCGAAGGTGGCCGCGCCGTCAATCGTCGTCCGGCCTTCGCGCACCGCGGCGACGATCTCGCGCGCGAAGATCGTGAAGCCGCGCGACCACTCGTTGTCGCGGAGGCCCGAAGCGAGCGGCGCGTTGTCGGTCGAGACGCGGTGCCAGGAGTTGTCGCCCACGCGGGACAGCCAGAGGTCGCCGGCGCCCTCGACCCGGAGCGCGCCCTCCGAGCCGAAGACCGCGACGCTGTGTTCGCCCGCGCCCGGCTCGACCATCGAGATCGAGACGACGCCCGTCGCGCCTTCCGTCACGGCACCGTCGTCGAAGTTCACGAGCAGGCTCGCCTCGTCGTCGGTCGTGACGGCGCGCGTCTCGCCGGTCGTCTGGTCGCGGCGCTCGCGGACGTGCGCCGCGAGCGAGGCCGCGACGTGCGAGACGCCGGTGAACAGGAGCCAGCGCAACGAGTCAACGGCGTGCGAGCCTATCGCGCCGAGTGCGCCGCCGCCCGCGCTCTCGTCTGACCACCAACTCCATTCCTTGTCTGCGGACGCGCGCGAGTCCGAGCGGAAGACGAACTTCGCGTGGCGCACGCGACCGATCTCGCCGCGCAGAATCATGTCGCGCATCAGACGGCGCGCGGGCAGGAGTCGCAGCTCGTGGTCAACGAGCGCGAGCAGGCCCGACGCGCGCGCCTTCTGCCGCATCGCGTTTGTCTCGTCGGCGTTCATCGCCATCGGCTTCTCGCAGAGCACGGCCTTGCCCGCTTCGAGCGCGGCGATGGCGATCTCGGCGTGCGTCGAGGGCGGCGTGACGATGGAGACGAGGTCAACGTCTTCGCGCGCGACGACCTCGCGCCAGTCGGTCGTCGCGAAAGGGATTTCAAACTCGCGCGCGACCGCGTCGGCGTTCTCCCTTCGATGGCTCGCGACCGCCGCGACGCGCGCGCCCTCGACCGCGCGGAATGCGGGAAGTTGCGTCGTGCGCGCGAAGCCCGTGCCGATGATGCCGATGCCGACCGATTCTCGTCTGGACAAAGTGACCTCCTTGTTCTTCGTCTCGCGCCGCCCGCTCACTTCTGCTCGTTCTGCGTTGACGGCTTCGCGCCGGCGGACGCGCGCGAGACGGGCTTCTGATAGTTCGGGTAGGGCGGGCGCTGGTGCTTCTGCGGCGGGTTCTTCTCAAGGTCTGCGAGCAGAAGCTCGACCGCCTTCTCCAACTGCGGGTCGCGGCCCGCGCGCCACGCCGCGGGGTCGAGTTCGATTTCCACGTCGGGCGCGACGCCGTGGTTCTCGACCTCCCAGTCACCGTTTAAGCCGTAGATGGCCGCGTCGGGCGCGGTGACGAATCCGCCGTCCATCAACTCCGGCATGCGGAAGGCCGCGATGAGTCCGCCCCACGTGCGCTTGCCGACGAGCGGGCCGATCTTCAATTTGTGGAAGTACCACGGAAGCGCGTCGCCGCCTGAGCCTGCGAGTTCGTTGATGATCATCGCCTTCGGGCCGTAGATCGCGCCGAGCGGCGTGGGCACGTCGCGACCGTCGCGGAAGTTTATGAAGTTGAGGAGCGGGCGCGACAGGTAGTCAACGATGTAGTCGGCAAGCGCGCCGCCCTGGTTGAAGCGCTCGTCAACGACCGCGCCCTCTTTTTGCGTCTGCGCGAAGAAGTATCGGTTGAAGCTCTCGTAGCCGGGGCCGGAAGTGTCGGGCACGTAGATGTAGGCGAGGCGTCCCGCGCTCGCTTTGTCAACCTTGCGGCGGTTCGACTCGATCCAGTCGCGGTTGCGAAGCGCGGTCTCGCTCGCGACGGGGACGACCGTCACCTCGCGCGCGCCCTTGCCGTCGGGGTCGGGGCCGACTTTGATGAGAACCTGCTTGCCGGCCTTGCCCTCGAAGAAGCTGAAGACGTTGTCGGTCGCCTTCACTTCGCGCCCGCCGACGGCGAGCAGGTAGTCGCCGACGTGGACGTTGACGCCGGGCTGCGTGAGCGGCGCGCGCAAGGAAGGGTTCCAGCTCTCGCCGTTGTAAATCTTGGCGAAGCGGTAGCGACCGTTCTCGATCTTGTAATCGGCTCCGAGCAGCCCGCCGGGAACCGCGTTCGGTCGCGGCGCGTCGCCGCCGCCGATGAACATGTGGCCGACGGTGATCTGGTTGAGCATCTCGCGGAAGAGGTACGTGAGGTCGGAGCGGTGCGCGACCGATTCGAGGTACGGCTCGTATGTGCGCTTCATCGCGGCGATGTCAACGCCGTGGAGGTTCGGGTCGTAGAAGAAGTCTCGCTCGCCGCGCCAGACCTCGTTGAACATCTGCCGCCACTCGGCCTTCGGGTCAACATAGGTCTCCATGTCCGAAGTCTTCAGAACTCCCTCGCCCGGCTTCAAAGGCTGCGCGGTCGCCGCGATGACCCAGTTCGAGGCGGCGGGCGGCCCCATCCGAAGCAGCATCTTCTCGCCGTTGGCCGAAACGTCGAAGAAGCTGACGCCCTCGGCCACCTTGTCGAGCTTGCGCTTGTCGAGGTCGAACTTGTGCAGCACGAATCCCGGCGGGCCGACGGGGCCGGACGCGCCCGCGGGCAGTCGCTCAAGCAGGAAGAACGTGCCGGCCTTGCCCGCGTAGAGTCCCGCGTAGTCGCGCGCCGGAATCATCGCGAGCGCCACGTCGCGCTGGTCAATGCCTTCGAGGTCAATGCGCGTGGGCGGCGTCTCTTTCTTCGCGGGCTTCGCGCCAGCGGGCGGAGTCTGACCCGAAGCGCTCGGAGTCTGCGGCGAGTTCGGGGCTTGTGCGTCGGGCGTCTGCGCCGCGTCGTCGGGCTTGCGCTCGCCCCTGTCCTCGGCGGCCATCTTCTCCTCGTCCGATTCGGGGCTGACCGGCGAGGGCAGGTTGTTCGGAAGCACGATGGCATAGACGCTCCGCGACGACTGGTGCGGGAAGGCAGACATCTCGGCGAAGCTGAACGTCGGGCCGAGGTTCGTGCTGGCGGTGAAGTAGAGGTACTTGCCCGACCTGTCGAACGCGGGGTAGCGCGCGTCGCTCATGCCGTCGGTGAGTTGGTTCGTCTTCGCCGCGTCGAGCGAATAGACGAAGACCGCGCGCAGGTGGTTGTCGAGCTGTTTCGTGTAGGCGAGCCAGCGGCTGTCGGGCGACCACGCGGGCGTCATCACGTCGTCGCGGATGCCGTCGGGGTTCTTGTCAACCTTGACGGTCTTGCCTGTGGCAACGTCAACATACCAGAGGTTCAGGCGCTTGTCGGTGTAGGCGATCTTCTTCGAGTCGGGCGACCAGACGGGGTCGTAGAAGAACGACGGCGGGTCGCCCAAAGAAATCTTCTTCACGTCGCCTTCGCCGCTCTGGTCTCTGACGTGCAACGCATACTCGCCCGACTCGTCGGAGAAGTATGCGATTGAGCGACCGTCGGGCGACCAGGCGGGGTCGCGCTCCATGACGCCGACCGTGTTCGTCAGGTCGCGCACGTCGCCCTTCTCGGCGGGCACGGTCAGGATTTCGCCGCGCGCCTCGAAGACCGCGCGCGCGCCCGAAGGAGAGATGTGCGCGTTCGCGATGCGCGCGCCGACCTTCTCGTAGTGCGGCCTGACGGTCGCCACGTCGCCCGCGACGCGTATGCCGACCCTGCTCGTCTTGCCGGACTTCAGGTCGTAGAGATTTATCGAGCCGAACTGCTCGTAAACTATCGCGCCGGGGCCGGCCGAGGCCGACTTGATGTCGAGTCCGTCGTTCTCGACGGCGCGCGCGACCTGCTTCGTCTTCGTGTCGAAGGAGTAGAGCGTGACGGCCCCGCCGCTGCGGTCGGAGAGGAAATAGATTTTATCCCCGACCCACATCGGGTTCGTGTCGTTCGAGTTCTCGCGCGGGAGTTTTTCTATCGAAGAGTCGGAGAGCTGCGCGATCCAGATGGGCTGCGTCTGCCCGCCGTGGTAGCGCTTCCAATCGGGCTGCCAGCGCGCGAGAGGCTCGTAGGCGATGTGCGAGCCGTCGGGCGAGAACGAGCCGCGGAAGGCCATCGGCAGCGGGATTTCGTTTTCGAGTCCGCCGCCTTCGAGCGGCACGGTGAAGAGGCGCGTGAAGTTCGAGTAGCTGTTGCGCGCCGACGAGAAGACGACCGAGCGACCGTCCGGCGTCCAGCCGACGACCGTGTCCGCGCTCGGATGATAAGTCAGCCGTCGCGGCACTCCGCCCGCGGCGGGGATGACATAGACGTCGAAGTTGCCGTCGTACTCGCCCGTAAACGCGATCCACTCGCCGTCGGGCGAGAAGACCGGGTCGGTCTCCACGCCCGTGCCCGTCGTCAGGTGAATCGCGTCGCCGCCCTCGCGCGCCACAGACCAGAGGTCTCCGGCGTAGGAGAAGACGATGCGCGTGCGGCTGAGCGTGGGTTTTTGCAAAAGCAGCGGCCTGTCCGTCACCTGCGCGAGCGCCGCGAGCGAGGCACAAAGCAACAGCGAGAGTGCGAGCACGATTCTTTTCATTTTCGATTCTTCCTGCGCGAGAATTTTGCGGACGGTTTCGGAAGCGGGCACAAGGCCGCGCGGGTCGTGCCCTCAGTCTGCGCGCGGTAAAGATACGCGCACGGCGGGCCTTCTTTCAAGGCGTGTGATGCTAACGGACGCGGCCCGCTCGCCCTCGACCGTGCGGAAGGCGGGGAGTTGTGTCGTGCGCGCGAAGCCCGTGCCGGTGCCGACAGTCTTTTTTTATCCGTTCAATTACCGGCCAGCAGCACGCGCCGTCTTCTGTTGCAATAGAGTTCGTCGGTGTCCGAACTGCCTCGAAGTTTTACGGCGATGACAGTTCGCGCAGCGCACGTCGCATTTTTCTATCTCAGCCTGAATCTTCGCCCAAGAGTAACGCCTCTCGATCATTTGGGCGATGTACAGAACTCTTGAGGCGGCATCGCGGTGGTCGAACTCAAGTACCACGGGGTCTGACTCGCCGCAGTCAACACAGGGATGCGCCCTGAGATAGTTGAACACCCTTTCCGCCTTGTCGTCTTTCAGCCTTTTGTTGAAAACCTTCAGCCGCTCTCGCATCTGCTGCGACCTCGCGGCGTACCGGCGCTTGTTCGCCGCGTTGATGCAGTCGCGGCAGTACGTCGTGTGTCCGTCCGCGTTTATGCTGCGGACGGTGAAGGCGTCGAGAGGCTTACGCCTGTGGCAAATAGAGCACGTTTTAAGGTGAATGGTAGTCCGGGACAAGCGCGCCCCCTGATGAGCGTGAATTATGCCCCCGGCAGGACTTGAACCTGCAAACCGTCAGATTATGAGTCTGCCGCTCTAACCAATTGAGCTACGGGGGCATGAGCTAGCGAAACGTGACGCGATTATAAAGTTCCAAGTCGCGCAGCCGCAAGCGACCGGCAATGGCAACCGCTTCTGTTCAACGCTCCGCGCCCATCGCCTCCTTGAGCGCGTTGATTTGGGCGAGGTGGCGCGCGTCGTGGAGGCCGATGAAGGCGAGCCACTGGTAGAGGTCGAGCGGGCCGAAGGCGGGGTGCGGGAAGCGCACGGCGGTGCCGTCAACGCCGTCGAAGCGCGGGCGCAGGTTGTGGACGGCGGCGCGCGTCTCGCGGAGGCGCGCGACCGACTCGGCGAGCGGAGCGCCCGTCGGTCGCGCTCTCTCCGGCGCGTTGTACTTTTGCCCGCGCGAACGCTCGACGAACTCCGCGACCGAGACGGGCGCGAACGCCGCGCCGCCTTCGCGCGCGCTTCCGGCGGCCTCGGCCTTGCCGAGCAGCGAGGCGAGGAGGCGCGCGACGCTGGCCTCGACCATCGAGAGGTGCTCGACGATCTCCGCGGCAGACCACCTGTCGGGCGACGTGCGGAACGATTGCTGCTCGTCGCTCAAACCCTCGACGGCGCGCAGCAGGCTCGCGCGCTTCGCGTCTATGTCATCGTAGATTTCCGCGACGCTGTTGTAGTTCATGGGCGTTCGGCTCCGTCGTCGAATGATGAATTGCGGCGAGGCGACTCGGAATCAGACTGCGCGGCGGGGCGCGCGCGAGACGGAGCCGAGGACGGCGGCCTGCGGCGAGAGGTGGAGCGCGTGCCAGCGCGTGTACTTGAAGGTCGGCAGCGGCTCGCTGCGGTAGAAGCGGACGAAGGCCGTCTCGGCGAAAAGCGTCTCAGGCGCGACCCATTCGAGGCGGACTATCGGGTTCAACGAGATGAGCACGGTCGCGTCCGAAGTCTGCCCGGCGCTCTGCGTCTGCGCGCCGCCCTTGTTGCTCGGCTGCGCGCCGTTCTGCGGCTCGCCCTTCTTCAGGACGCGCTCGTCGTAGTCGGCTGAGGCCGCGCGCAGTTGCTCCTGAAGCGAAAGGCCGGCGCCGCCCGGCTGCGCGCCCTCGGCGTCGTAGATGGCAACGTCGTAGTCGAACGCGGTCGCGACCTTCGAGCCGTCGGGCGACCACGCGGGCGAGACGGGCGTGGCGCGGTCGTCGAGCAGACGCTCGCGACCGTCGAGCGTGATCAGCCGCGGTCGTCCCGCGGGCAACAACCCTTGACTGCGCCGCGCCTCCCACTCGTCCTCCTTGCAGGCGAGCGCCGCGATCTGGCTGCCGTCGGGCGACCAGGCGAGTTGGAAGTAGATGAGTCCTTCGCGCGTGGTGAGCGGGCGGAGGTTGAAGCCGTCGCGGTCGCCGACGTAAACCTGCTCGGTCTTGAAGGTCTGCACCGAGGGGATGGCGGGCGCGACGCTCGGCTCCGGCGCGGGCTGCTCGCCGGGCGCGGGTGCCTGCGTGATGTCGGGCGGCGACGACTGCGCCGGCGTCGGACTCGCGCTCAGCGCGGGGTTGCGGATGCCGCTGAAGAGAATGCTCTGGCCGTCGGGCGACCACGCGACCTCGGTGGGGAAGACTCCGGTCAGGTCTGTCGGCAGGACGTTGCGGATGAACTGCCCCTCGACCGAGTAGAGGTCAATGCGGAAGTCGGTCTCGGTCGCGCTCGTGCCGTAGAGCGCGAGCGCGCGCTGCCCCGAAGGGTCAACGACCGTGCGGATGAGCGCTTCGGCATTTCCGCGCCGCGTCTCGAAGTCAGTCTTGATGGCCGCGAGCGGCTCCTCCGGCGCGTCGTCGCGCAAGCGCTCCGGCAGCTTGTCCGCGCTCACGTCCGGCTCGAAACGGAAGGCGAGCCGCGCCGCCGGCACGTCGCGCAGACTCTTCGGCGCGACCTTCAGCCCCGTCGTCTCCTCGACCTGACGACACCCGGACGCAACGCACGCGACCGTCAACAGCGCCGCCGCAAACTTTATCCTAAGCCTACCCGAAGTCACTTATTTTTTCGTCCGCCCATTTGATTTTTGAAGGACGATGATAGGAAGCGACGCGCACGAAAGCAAGGCCGGTAAATGAGGAATGATTAGTGCGGAATGACGAGTGATGAATGTGAAGCGGCTTGAGGCTTTCAATTCATCACTCGTCACACCGCATTCATCATTTATTTTTCCAGTCCGGCTTGCGCTTCTCCATGAAAGCGCGGACTCCCTCCTGCGCGTCCTCGGTCTTCATCAGGTCGTTGAGGTAGATGTCTTCGACGCGCGAGAGCGCTTCGAGGAACGCGTGACCGCGCGCGGCGTCCAGGGCGCGGCGCGTCATTTCGAGCGCGGGCGCGGAAAGCTCGCGCAGGCGTGAGAGAATCTCTTGCAGCTTCGCTTCGAGCCTTTCGGACTCGACGACGTGGCTGACGAGTCCGAGGCGCAGGGCCTCGCGCGCGTCGAAGATTTCGCCCGTCAGCACGAGTTCGCGCGCGCGGCGCTCGCCGATGATGCGCGGCAAAAGGATCGCCGCGACGGGCGGGAAGACGCCGAGCTTGATTTCGGGCTGGCCGTACTTGGCGCGCGCCGAAGAGATGACGATGTCGCAGCCCGCGACGAGTTCGCAGCCGCCGCCGAGTGCCGCGCCCTCGACGACCGCGACGGTCGGCTTCGCCAGAAGCTCCATCGCGCGGAAGACGCCGTGGAACGATTCGAGCATCTGATAGACCGTCTCCGGCTGGTGCTCCTCGACCGAGACGCCCGCGCTGAAGGCGCGCGAACCCTCCGCCGCGTCGAAGACGACGGCGACCATGTCGCGCGCGCTCATGCAGTCGGTGAGCGCGCGTTCGACCTCGCGCATCATCGCGATGGTGAAGATGTTGAGCGGCGGGCGCGCGAACGTTATCCGCCCGACTCGATCCTCGACGCGAAACTCGATGTGTTCGTAGAAGTCCGCCATCGTCCCTCGGCCCCAAAGCCCCCGACCCGGAAAGTTATTCTACACTCGATTGGCCGCGACGCGACGCTTCCTTGCGGGGCGCGCGGAGTCCGAACGCTCAGACCTCGCCCGCTCCGCTCTTGCGCCGCCAGAGCCGGAGCGCGAGGAAGACGGGGAGGCTCGCCGCGAGCAGTTCGAGCGCGAAGACGCTGTTCTCGGTGTCGTCCTTGACCGCGCCGACGAGGAAGGCGACGGAGCCGGCGAGCGCGAGCGCGGTCGTCAGCGGGTAGCCCCAGGCGCGATACGGTCGCGGCGCGTCAGGCTCGCGCCACCTGAGCACGAAGACGGAAGTGAAGGCGGCTGCGTAGTCCGTGACGAAGAAGAAGGCGATGGCCGCGAGCACGCGCTCGAACCTGCCGCTGAAGACGATCATCAGCACGGCGACGAGCGTGCTCAAAGCGAGCGACGCCGTCGGAGTGCCGCCCGCGTTGACGCGCGAAGCACCGCGCCAGAAGAGCCGGTCTCGGCTCATCGCGTAGATGACGCGCGGCGCGGTCATCGTGTTCCCGTTCACGGACGCGAGCAGGGAGACGATAGCCACCGCGCCGATGACGGTCGCGCCGCGCGGGCCGAAAATCTGCACGGCGGCTGCGCCCGCGGCGAGCTTCTCGCCCGCGAGTTGTTGGATCGGCAGCACGTAGATGAGCGCGAGGTTGAAGAGGAGGTAGATGCCGATGACGAGAAGGACGCTGCCGATCATCGCGCGCGGGATGTTGCGCGCGGTGTCTTCGACCTCCTCGCCGAAATAGACCGTGCTGTACCAGCCGTCGTATGTGTAGATGACGCCCTGCAACGCAATCACGAGCGCGGAGACGAACGACAGGCCCGCGGGCGTCGTCGGACTCGCGGCCTGCGACGCCGGCCCGCTCGCGGCTTGTTGTCCGTTCGAGTGTCCGCCGAAGGCGAAGCAGGCGGCGATGAGTGCGACGAAGGCGAGCGTTTTCAAAAGGCTCGTCAACTCCTGCGAGCGGCTGCCCCACCGCACGCCGCGCCACTGAAGCACGGCGAAGGCGACGGTCACGAGGGAAGCGACCCACAGCTCGCGCCCCTTGAGCGAAGGCGCGAGCGCGCCCGCGTACTCGCCGATGACGAGCGCGACCGCCGAGACCGTGCCGCACGTCGAGAGCCAGTCGCTCCAGCCGACGACGAAGCCGGGGTACTCGCCGAGCGCGCGGCGCACGAAGACGTACCAGCCGCCGGAGCGCGGGATCATCGTCCCCAACTCCGCGACCGACACCGCGCCGAGCAGCGCATAGACGCCGCCCAGGAGCCATGCGCCGATGAAGAGCCAGGCGTTCGGCAACTGCTTCGCAACGTCGCCCGGCGTGCGAAGTATCCCCATGCCGATGGTGATGCCGACCGTCACGGCCAGCCCGAAAACGACGCCGAGCACGCGCAGCAACCCGCGAGACTCCGACTGCCGCGCCGCGCCTTCCACGCCGACCGTCGTCGCTGACTCTTTGACTGTCTCCATGCGTTTTCGGTCGCCGGGCCGGTGGCGAACGCTCAGGCGAGGCGGGGCGCTCATCCTGCGTCGCCGCCGATTACGCGCCGAGGATTTGCCGCAGGTGATTCTCCATGTGGCCGACGTAGTCGCGCATGAGGTATTCGAGCGTCGCCGGCTCGCTCGTGCCGATGCGAATCCAGCCGATCTCGTCGAGGTTGTGCCGGTCGCGCGAGGCGAGCCGCGCCGCCTCCGGCGAGTGCTCCATCACGTGCGCGAGGTGCAGGTTGAAGCTGCGCCACAGCGCGACGAGCAGCGGCCAAGGCTCCTCTTTGTAAGCCTGAGCGCGCACCCATTTCTCCTGCTCGTAGCCGGGAAAGACCAGGTCGTCCGTGAACTGCGCGCGCACGAAACGCTGGTGGTTGTTCGAGGCCGAGTCGATCAGGTGGCCCAGAATTTCTTTCGCCGACCACTTGCCTTCGGCGCGCGGCTCCCGGCTCTCGTCCTCGGTCATCGAGAGCAGACGCGCCGCCGACTCTTCGACCGTCCGCCTGAAGTCTCCGATAAAATCCTGCATGGCTTTCTCCGTTTCCGGCACGAACGACTCAGAGCAGTTGGCCGCCGTCAACCGTGAGGACTGCGCCCGTGATGTAGCGCGCGCGCTCGGTGGAGAGGAAGGCGACGGCGTGCGCCACGTCTTCAGGCTCGCCCATGTGGCCCAGTACCGACTCGCGGACGGCCTGCTCCTTCACGTTCTCCGAAAGACGCTCGACGAGCGGCGTGCGGATGAAGCCGGGCGCGACGGCGTTGACGTTGACGCCCGCGCGCCCAAGCTCCGCCGCCGAAGAGCGCGTCAGTGCAATCAGCCCCGCCTTCGACGCGGCGTAGTTCGCCAGCCCGAACCGCCCGCGCACCGCCTCGATGGAGGCGACGTTGACGATCTTCCCCGCGCGCCGCACGCGGAAGACGCGCGCCGCGGCCTGCGTGTAGCTGAACGCGCCTTTCAAGTTCACGTCGAGCACGCGCCGCCATTGCTCCTCGGTCATCTCCCACAGCGTCGCGTCGGCGGTCGTGCCCGCGGCGTTCACGAGGATGTCGAGACGGCCCAACCTCGCGACCGTCTCCTCGATCACCTGCGCGGCGCGCGCGTGCTCCGACACGTCCGCACGGAAAGATAACACGCGACCGCCCGCGGCCTTCAAAATATTCTCGGCCTGCGCCAGAGCCACCTCGCCCGCCGCGTCAACCACGACGACATCCGCCCCGCCCCGCGCGAACTCCACGGCGCACGCGCGCCCGATCCCCGACGCCGCGCCCGTCACCAGAGCGACCTTGCCCTCGAACTCCATCAGCGCGTGCCGCCTCCCGAAGGGTACGGCGCGTCGAGCCATGCCTGATAGTTGCGCTTCTGCCGGTCGGTCGGCTGCGCGACCGTGTTGATGCGATAGACGACGTTGGCGTGCGCGCCGAGTTTGACGGCGAAGGTTCGGAGTTCGTCGGCGCGGAAGACCGTGAGCGTCAGCGTGTCGCCGGGGCGCTTGTCGGCGACGCGCGAGTTGAGGAAGGCGGGCGTGGCGCGGTAGCCGTCAACCGCGACGATCTCGTCTCCGGCGTTGACGCCCTGTTCGTATGCGGGCGTGCCGGCGAGGACTGAGCGGACGACGAGCGCGCCGGGCGGAACCGCGCGGCCCAAGACCTGCTCGCCTTCGCGCGCGAAGGTCGCGCCGAGGTAGGCTTCCTCGGGCGCGGGGCGGCCCGAAGGCCCGCTCGCCGTGTCGAGTCTGAGGCCCGCGGCGTCGAGCGCCGAGTTGTAGTCGAGTTCGTCGTGGCCGCGGACGTAGCGCGTGAAAAATTCGTCGAGGCTCGTGCCCGCCGCCGCCTCGGCCTCGCGCTGGAAATCTTCGGGCGTGTAGTTGCGGCCCTGCTTGTAGAAGTCGCGGTAGAGCGCGCGCATCACGTCGTCGAGCGAGTGCGCGCCGTCCGAGCGCTTGCGTATTTCGAGGTCGAGCAGGAGGCCGAGCGCCGCGCCCTTGCTGTAGTAAGAGAGGGTCGAGTTGACGGTGTTCTCGTCGGGCCGGTACTCCTTGACCCACGCGTCGAAGCTCGCCTCCTCGGCGCTCTGCTCCAGCCGGCCCGGCGTGCTCTGCACGTTCTGAAAGGCGCGCGCCTCGGCGTCGAGATAATCGCGGTCGGAGATGAGACCGGCGCGGCGCAAGGTAAGGCTCGCGTAATAATCCGTGATGCCTTCGGCGACCCAGAGCAGGCGCGTGTAGTTCTCCTGCGTGTAGTCGAAGGGGCCGAGCGCGTCGGGGCGGATGCGCTTGACGTTCCAGAGGTGGAAGAACTCGTGCGCGACGAGGCCGTCGAAGCTGCGCCAGTCGCCTTCGGTCGAGAAGCCGAAGCGGCGGTAGGTGAGCGAGGTCGAGTTCAGGTGTTCGAGTCCGCCGCCGCCCGACGTGGTGAGCAGGAGGATGAACGTGTAGTCGTGGTAAGGAATCTCGCCCATCAACGTGGTCTCGGCCTCGACGATTTTTTGCACGTCGCGCCTCATCCGCTCCGGGTCGTAGTTCCCTTCGCCGTCAATGACGACGCGGTGCGGCACGCCCTTGACCTCGAAGGCGACGACACGGAAGTCGCTCACGAGAAACGGCGAGTCGTAAAGGATGTCGAAGTTCTCGGCGCGGAAGGTGTCGCGCTCGCCCGCGACCGGCGGCAGGCCCGTCGCGATCTTCCAGCCGCCGAACGGCTCGACGTGGAGCGTCGAGGGCGAGCCGAGGTTGCCGTCCGGGTACATCAAAGTCGCCGCGTTGTTCCAGAAGGCGTGGCGGTCGTTGACCTCGTTGGTACGCACGCTCAACTCGTCGGAATAGACGCGGTAGCTGACGCGAAGCTCTCTTGCGCCGCCGGTCTCGACGCGCCACGTGTCCTTGTTCGTCTTGCTCCACGGAAGCGCGTGGCCGGAGGCGTCCGCCGCGTTGAAGTCCTCGACGTTTCGCTCATACTCGCGCACGAGGTACGAGCCGGGAGTCCAGACGGGCATGACGAGCGCGACCACGTTCGGCGCACCGTTGGCGTAGCGCAGACGGGCCTCGACTTCGAGGAAGTGCGTGTAAGGCTTCGGCATTGAAACTGTGTAGCTGATCTGCGGAGCGTTCGGCGCTTGCGTGCGGCTGCGCTCGTCCGTTTGCGCGCGCGCGGCGTGCGGCGCGAGCGCGAGAAAGATCAGAGACGCGAAGAGGGCGAGCAGATTTGTGCGGGCTTGAAGCATCGTGCTTTCGGACTTCCTTCTGATGAATTATTTTTGCGCGGGGAAAACTTTTGCGCGTGCATCTTACAACGAAACGCGTTGAGCGTCGAAGCGGCCCGAAATCACGCGGCGAGTCTGCGGCTGCCGCTTCCGTCGCGCCGCCGAGTTGTGCCAAACTTCCACTCAAAAAGATTCGGCGACAGTTTTTTTTCTGGCAAGGAGGTCGTGGCGATGGCGATTGTGAAGTGTGCGAAGTGCGGCGCGAGCAACCGCGTGGACGAGCGGGTGACGGTCGTCGGCAAGCAGCCCGTGTGCGGCAGGTGCGGCGCGAGACTCGAAGGCGACGGCGCGGCGGGAGCGTCAACACGGGGCGGCGCGTCTTCTTCTTCGGACGGCGGAAGGCCGCGCGACGTGACGGACGCGAGTTTCGCGCGCGAGGTCGTCGAAGCCTCGAACGCGCGGCCCGTCCTGCTCGACTGCTGGGCGGCGTGGTGCGGCCCGTGCCGCATGGTCGCGCCG
>Ga0070740_10001291_pt1 | contig 35947 bp, 35 predicted proteins | sample Coa_R2_FD_67286 | JGI IMG/M metagenome (GOLD analysis project Ga0070740, IMG submission 67286) | Surface soil microbial communities from Centralia Pennsylvania, which are recovering from an underground coalmine fire - Coalmine... | ecosystem: Environmental > Terrestrial > Soil > Unclassified ... | reverse complement strand
CGTCGAAATCGCCGTGGGCCAGCCACGCCTGCTCGACATCGAGCCAGGCTCCATAGCGATCGATGATATCGCGAATCAGATCGATCTCCGCCTCGGCGAGCGGCCCCTGTCCAAGGAGCGCCAGGTCCTCGTCGATATTCTCAAGCGCGAACGTCCTATGGCTGTCATGCTCGCCCCGCGGGTATCTTACATGGCCGCCCCGTCCCGAGCCTCCGGGGCAGTAAGCCGGCTGGCCGGCACCGGGTGGTCACGTGCGTTTGCGCGCGATCCACACCTCCTCGGAGGGCCAGCGGCGCGCCCACTCGGCGGTGACGTAGGTATAGCGCGTTGTCGCGCCTTCGGGTGGGCGTATCTCGACGAGATTCTCCACCTCGAAGCCGTTCGCGCGCAGGAGCCGTATCCAGTCCCCGTAGCCCAGATGGAACTCGACCGACTGATCGTCCGGCCACTCGAAACGATGCATGCCGAAATAGTCGCGCAGCAGACGATCCTCGGCGGGAACGTCATCGGCATCGGGAGAACACAGCATCAGGATGGTGCCGTTGACCAGAAAGATGAGCCGCCCGCCGGGCCGCAAAAGGCGCGCCGCTTCCGGGATCCAGCGGTAGGGGTCGCACCAGATGCTGGCCCCATACTCGCTGATCGCCAGGTCGAAGCCGGCGTCGGGCAGTGGGACGCGTTCGGCGTCGCCATGGATGAGCGGGAAAGTGAGGCCGAACTCCGCCTGCAGGGCGCGAGCGGTGGCGAGCTGCTCGGCAGAGTTGTCGATGCCGACCACGCGCGCCCCACGCCGCGCGAGCCAGGAGGACACGTAGGCCGTGCCGCACCCCAACTCTATGGCGTCGCACCCCGCTAGCTGGGGCAGGAGATGCAGCTCTGTCTCTGGAATGCCCCAGATCCCCCAGTGCGGTTCGTCCTGCCAGGCGCGCCGGCCCGGGTCGGCGTACTCGCGCGCCATGATGTCCCAGGCGGCACGGTTGCGCAGCGCGTGATCGGCGGGTGCCTGCTGCTCATCCATCGTGAAATAGGACGGGGCCTCAGGCCGCCGGCACGTGGGCGCTTAATCCCGGGTGGGTGTGCTCCCAATGCATGAGGTCGTGCTGAACTTCATCCCGGCTCTTGATGGCGAGAGAGGTCCACCAGCCCAGTCTCCGCGCCGTCAGGTGGAGCGTATGCCAGCGCGCATAGGCGGCGATACGCCGGTAGATGAAGATCGGTACGCCCAACGGCGCTTCCAGGACGGTCAGGTCGGGGTCGTGTGCGGCCTGTTCCGCCTCGCACCGCTCCACGGTTAGCATCTCCCCCGGTAGCCCATAGTTACCCACGACGGTGATGAGCACGGCTTGCCCGGGACGGCAGCGTTCCAGTACCCGCCGCGCGCGATCGTCAATTTCGAGTGCCATCTTCGGCCCCTTTGACTTGCCGGGACAACGCTGTCCCGCTCGCTCATATTGTCGCGCAGATGGCGCCCGAGAGCAATAGGCCGAAGGGGCACTGGATGTCGCGCCGATGGGTGCCGGAATAAGCAGGCCGAAGGGCCGTCAGTCCCGCCCCCTCCATGGCATCGTGCGAGAGGGGGCGAGACTGAACTGGGCGATCAGGTGCGCGACGGCGGAGGGGTGACGTTGTGGCTGCTGGCCATCACCGCGCCACTCGCGGTCCCGCGGGGAACCGCCGCGCCGAAGTCCGGCGCCGGGGCGGGGGCGGGGCTGGGCAGCCCGACCTCCTCGCCGTGAATGGCCAGATCGCCCGCCTCCAGCGCCGCCTCGGGCATGCGCAGCGGGATGATCAGCCCGACCAGCTTGAGGACCACGAACGTGCCGACGCCGCTGCAGGCGATGACAAAGGCAGCGGCCTCGAGCTGCACCAGGAACTGGTGCGCGCCACCGCCGCCCAGGATACTGTTGACGGAGAAGGCTCCCGCCCCGTTCTTGCCGGCCCCAGGGTAGACGATCATGTTCGGGTCGGCCACCAGGCCGACCATCAGCCCGCCGATCAGGCCGGCGAAGCCATGGGTGTGCACGACGCCCAAGGCATCGTCGACCCGCCGGAAGATGGCGACGCGGTTCATGGTGAACCAGGGGATGCTGGCCGCGACGATGCCGATGGCGATGGCCCCAACGCCGTTGACGAAGCCCGCGGCCGGGGTGATGGCCACCAGGCCGGTGATCATGCCGTTGACGGCACCGACCAGCGAGGGCTTACCGAGGGCAAACATATCGATGGTCAGCCAGGTCAGCATGGCGGTCGCCGCCGCCAGGTTGGTGTTCAGCACGGCCGCCGCGGCGTCCGCTCCCGCGAAGTAGGGGTCGCCGCCGTTGAAGCCGTTCCAGCCCAGCCAGAGCAGGCCGGCGCCGGCCATGGTCATCATCAGGTTGTTGGGGCTGGTCTCGGCACGATCGCGCGCCAGGCGCGGCCCGATGATCGCCGCGGCCACGAAGCCCGAGACGCCGGCCGAGAGGTGGATGACATAGCCGCCGCTGTAGTCGACGGCGCCGGCCTGGGCCAGCCAGCCGCCACCCCAGATGCCGAAGGCGTCGATGCTGTAGACGATGGTCGACCAGAGGGGGACGAACAGCATCCAGGCCTTGAAGTTGATGCGCCCGATCACGCTGCCCAGGAAGAGCAGCGGGGTGATGGCCGCGAAGACGAACTGGAAGTAGATCAGCGAGGCCTGGGGGAAACGGAACATCGGCATGGCTCCGACGCCGCTCAATAGCGGGATGTTGGCCCGCGCCTGCTCGGCCAGGTGGTCGAGCGAGGGGCCGGGGATGCCGATGAAGCTGGTAAGCGGGCCGATCTTCCAGGGATCGCCGAAGCTCATCTTGAAGCCCCAGAGAGTCCAGGTGAGCAGGACGATGGCGAAGCCGTAGAAGGCCATCATGGCGCTATTGACGGCCCAGCGCCGCTGCACCACTCCGCCATAGAGGATAGCCAGGCCGGGGATGCTCATGAGGCCGACCAGGGTGGCGGCGGTGAGCTGCCAGGCGTTGTCACCGGTGTTAAGCCAGGACGGATACGGAATCATAGTAGCCCTCCTTGTCAATGTTCGTGTCGCCGTGCGTGCGATCCACGCCGTCGTAAGCGCCGTCATTGGATGAGAGGGCCACGTTGCCCAACGATGCGGACACGTGCGTACCTGTCCGCAGGTGGGAATCTACCTTGCCGCGGCAGACAACAAAAAGCCTTCCACCAGCACGTACTGATGGAAGGCAACAGCGCCTGCGGGCAAGATCGACCTGCTACGCCAGGGCTACGGCGCCCCTGCGTCTCAACAAATCACCTCTATGGTATCAAAGCAGGCGCTCTCCTGTCTATCCTCATATCCCGGTCCGTCATACGGAACCGCTCGCCGTTGCGCCGGCCAGAGTATCCAGTGCCGACGCCTCTACAGTATGCGATTCGGAGCCGGCCCCGTCGAGGCGCGGATGACCAGCTCGCCGGGCATGATGGCCCGATGGGCCACCTCTTCGCCGCGCAGCAGGCCAACCAACAGGCGCATCGCCGTCTTGCCCATCTCATGCATCGGCTGGCGCACGGTGGTGAGCGGCGGGTCGAAATAGGCCGAGACCATGACGTCGTCGTAGCCGACGATGGAGAGCTGGCGCGGCACCTGTACGCCACGCGCGTGAGCCGCACGCAGGGCGCCGAGCGCGGTCATGTCGTCGTAACAGAACAACGCCGTGGCGCCCGCGGCAAGTAATTGCGCGGCACCGGCCTCGCCGTGGTTGGCGCCTTCGCCGGCGGCCACGATGAGCCGGGGATCGATGGGGATGGCGGCGCTCTGCAATGCCGCCTTGTACCCCTCCAGGCGGCGCAGCGAGCTGGCCCGGCCGGCCACGCCGATGTAGGCGATGCGCCGGTGGCCGAGACCGATCAGGTGCTCGACGGCCATGATAGCGCCGCGCACATCGTCGCTGGCGACCAGGTACGGGACGGTGCGGTGGGCCAGCGCATCGGCCTCGGACTCGGTGGCGATGGAATGGTCGATGTGCTCGTTGTTGATGAAAACCACCGGTGGCCCCGGCGACTGCGACGGCTGCCACAGGTCGGGATTACCGCTCGCGGCGCCCACCAGGACGCCATCCACGCGCTTCTGCCGGAACAGATCGACGGCCCGACGCTCTCGCGCGGCATCTTCGTAGGAGCAGGCGATCAGCACTGCGTACTGTTCGCTCGCGGCGTAGTCTTCGATGCCGCCCACGATCTCGGCCCAGTATGGATCGGCGATTGATATCACCAGCACACCGATGGTGCTGGCGCTGCGCATAGCCAGACCGCGCGCCAGGGCGTTGGGCGTATAGCCCAGCGTCTCAATAGCATCCAGCACGCGCTGCCGCGTCTCGGCGCTGACCCGTGGACTGTTATGCATGACGCGAGACACCGTGGCAATGGAGAGATCGGCATAGCGGGCCACGTCGTTGATCGTCACGTGCCGCTTGCCCGGTCTTCCCTCCGCCCGCACCGGGATGTCCGCGGACGCCGGCGCGGCTTTCGCCATGGCGTCGTGCGCGGACGCGGGCGCGATCTTCGGCGCCACGTCGCGGGCAGCGGTACCCACGGCTTTGCGCTCACTTGCCATGGCACAACCTCCTCGTAGCCATGTGTTCCCTGATAGTATAGGCTTTTGAGGCAAGGTGCATCCGAAGGCGCGATCGGTGCGGTGACCGTTATCTCTCGCGTGGAGCCCGATGCGCTCAGGCGTTCTGCTGCCGGGTATCGCGCACGCGCAGGATCACGATCTCTTGCTTGCGCTCGCGAATGCGATACACCACGCGATAGGTGCGACGCCTGTGCGTGACGATGAGCAAACGGGTACCGACGGGGAGATCATCCGCCGGGCCACGCCAGGGATGATCTACGAGGTGGTTGATCTTGGTGCGAATGGTCGCCAGCGTGTCGTGAGGGTGCTCGGGATCGACAAAGTGGACTCAACTCTCCAGAAGGTCCCAGAGGTCCCCGAAGACGTGCAGCCACCAGTCGGCGAGGGATGGGACGTCTTTCATCGCCGCTAGCCGGGCGATCACCAGTTCGCGGCGCCGGCCGCGCAGCGCGGCGTCGAGCGTGGCGGCGACCACCCGCGCATCCGCGCGTTGCTCCTCCGTCAGCCCCGTTGCCGACTCCGGCGTCGCTTCCTCTGTCCCGGAGACGGACAGCGACATCACGTCGCCCGCGCGCTCGGGTTCGCGCAGTGCCACCGATGCGGCCGGCTCGACGGCATCGGGATAAAACGTCGTTTTATCCTGGGCGCTCGGCTCGGGCACAGCGCGTTGTCTCTCGGCCGGCTCGGCACGCTCGCCGCCGCCGGGCTGAGCCGGAGGCGTCAGTAGGGCCGCACGCGGTTGGCGCACCACCTTGCGCCGGGGGTTGACGATCCCTTCCGCCTCCAGGCGCGCGCGGGCCACGGCCACATCGTTGGTTTGCAGGCGTTCCCCGGCCTGCACGCGCTGCTTGAAGCTGATGACCTCCTCGTCGGGCAGCTTCATCATCTCGCGCGCCGCCGTGGCGGAGATCTGCCGGCGCTCCACCGCGTCGGCCAGCACCTGGTCGGCCAGCAGGCGCAGCCGGTCGCGCACGTGCTGGCCCGAGATGTGCAGGCGCTCGGCCAGGGCCTGCGCCGTCAGCCCCTCCATGTCGATGAGCTCCTGGTAGGCGCGGGCCTCGTCGAGCGGGCTGAGGCTCTGGCGCTGCAGGTTCTCGACCAGTTGCAGCACGCGGATGCGCGAGGACTCCTCGCCACGCACCACCACCGGGATCATGGTCAGCCCGACGCGCGCGGCGGCCTCCCGTCTGCGCGCCCCGGCGATGATCACGTAGCGCTGCTGGCCGTGGTACAGCGTGCCCGCCTCGCGCACCAGCAGCGGTTGCAGGATGCCGAACTCGGCGATGCTGGAGGCCAGTTCTTGCAGGCGCGCCGCCCCGCCGTCGTGCTCCCAATCCTTGCGCGGCTGGCTGGGGTCCGGCACCACCTGGTCGATCGGCACCTCCAGCGCACCCGGCAGCCGGCGCTCGGTGGCGCCGGCGACGGCCTGCGGGGTGCTGCGCGGCTGGGCCGGGCGCACCACCGCGATCTCGGCCTCGCGTGCCCTACGCGCGGCCACGGACGGCCTCCCGTCGGTCCATCCTGTAGCCCAGCGCCTCGGCCACGCGGAGCGCCAGATCGCGATAGGCCACCATGGCCGGGGCCTGCGGCTCGGCCACGGACAGCGGCATGCGCCGATTGAGCGCGCGCTTGATGGCGGCGGCGTGGGGGATCGGCATGGCCACCAGGTCGCCATAGGCGCGCTGCAGCGCCTGCAGCCCACCCTGGTCGGGCCGATCGCGGTGCACGGCATTCGGCACGATGGCCAGGTAGCGCGCGGCGTTCATCTCGTCCTCGGCCAGTTCGTTGATCGCGCCCAGCGTATCCACCAGGGCGTCGATGTCCTGCTGCGTGGTCGCCGTGGGCAGGACGGCCCAGCCCGCGGCCAGGATGGCCGAGGAGACGGCGAAACCAAGCGCCGGCGGTGTATCCAGCAGCATGACCTGGTAGCCGCTGACGGGGGCGAGCACGCGGCGCAGGCGCAGGAAGCCGGCGGGTGAATCGTGCAGGGTCAGCGCCGCCGCCTCGATGGACCGATCGCCGGGCACCAGGTCGATGCCGGAGAGACTGTCGCGGATCAGGTCGGCGACCGGCTGGCCCGGCGCCGAGATGCAAGTCCCGATGCCGCGCTCGACGGGATCGTCCGTGAGCAGGCGGGTCAGGGAAGCCTGGGGGTCGAGGTCCACGATGAGCACGCGCAGGCCCAGCTCGGCCAGCGCCCCGGCAAGGTTCAGCGTGGTGGTGCTCTTGCCGCTGCCGCCCTTGCGGTTGACGAGGGCGATTATCTGATCTCTCTTCACGTCGACCTGCTCTTATGCCCTACGTCGCCGGCGGACAGTGCATAACTCCATGCCGACATGCTACGATACGTCGGTCTGCGGATGCAACAAGCTATCACCCCGTCCACGCTCATAACTTACCGGGTCGTCGGGATGCCGCGCCGTTGCGCGGCGGCCACTGGCCCGACTCCAGCTTGCCGCGCAGGAAGCCCGCCGGGTTCTCCAGACCGCGACCGGCATCGCCGCGCACGTAGCGCAGCCACGCGCGCAGCCGCTGCTGCTCGGCCGGGTCGTCGCTGTCGAAACGGCGCACCAAGTCGTCGGTGAAGTAGGCGGCCAGGGCCTCGGCGATGGAGAAGGCGCCGGTGTCGCGGTACAGGGCGTCCAGGTCGCGACGCAGCGCGGCGTGATAGGCCTGGCGGCGCTCTTCGTCGGGCGACCACGTCTCGCCGCCGATGCCCAGGAAATGGTCGGCAGAGTAGAAGCAGTCCGTCCAGACGCGCACCCCCCAGTTCTTCGCCGTGGCTTCGATGTCGCGTTGCACCAACTCCCTGATGGCGATCGGCTCGGCGTGGCCGTCCTCCGTCTCCAGTAATACCTCGTCGTCGCCGAGCGGGTACTGCCGTATCTCGTCGTCCGTCTGCAAGGTCACACCACCACCAGGCCCTTGGTGTTGGTCGCCTTCCTGGGTCTGGTTACCTGGGCTGCCTTCTACCGGGGTTACCTTTGGTTCCCGGGGCGGAACGGGGGCGGTCCCATCGGGAAACGGCGCCGGTCCCGCCCCATACCCATCCCGTTCCGTGATAGAACCGGCCCCATTCCTCTCCAGTTCACCCCGGTCCTCCGCGGATACCCCCCGTTCCACCTCAGTACCCCCCGTTCCCGTCGAGGACTCCCCCTGTCCTGGACCGGTCCCCCCCGGTCCTGTAGCGGAACGGGCCGGTTCCGAAGCGGACTGCCCCGGTCCCGAAGTGGAACGGCCGACAATGGAAGCCATCAGGGCGCTCCAGTCGCTCCGCGCTTTGAGGGCGGTCTTCTTGCGGCGCAGCGGCTCCCAGTTGTCGGGCAGCAGGGCCATGGCGCGTTCCACGGCCTCTTGCGGCGAGGCGCCGCGGGCCTGTAGTGCAGCGAGCAGATGCGCCAGCCCCTCGTCGAGCGGTAGCGGTTCGAGCAAATAGTAAATGTTGTTACTGGTGCCGCCGTCCTCCCGCTGCGTGCGCTTCACGTGCACCAGGTGCAGATCGGTCAGCAGGGTGACGGCGCGCGAGACGGTCGTCTTGCCCTTACCCCAATGGCGCGCCAGGCGCACCAGCGACGGCCAGCAATACTGCGCCTTGTTGGCCATACAGCAGAGGGAGCAATAGATGGTGAAGGCATCGGCGCCCAGCAGCGGGCCGTAGTCGTCGATCACCGTATCGTGCACCCAGAAGCGCTCGTTGGTGCGCATGTCGCGAATCATGATGCCGGCATCGAGATTGAGGTCGTCCTCCTCCTCGATCGGGGCGTCCAGCGGCCCGGCCGCGCGCAGTTCGGCCGGTACGCGTGCGCGATCACTCATCTCCTGGCCCTCCGCCGCGCCGTCCAGATGTGGCCAGCGGCGGGAGAGGTCGAGAGCGGCAGACCCGCAACGCCACGCGTCGTGGCGTTCGGCGCCCGGTCGCAAAGTCCAGGTCCATCTTTAACGTGCCTCCACCTCCGCATCGGCGCGGCCCTCTTGACACAGACCTGGGTGCGGGCATATGATAAGGACAGAAGGTACTGCCCCGCTGCAACATCCTGTTGCGGCAGGGAAGGTCTCCTGGTTATCAGCAGTCCGGTGATGCACCCAGGGCTCCAATCCACGGCATCACTTGACACATAGAACGCTCGCTACGAAAACCTCTGCACACTGGTCCTGTGCGGGGGTTTTTTGTTGGCTCCTGCCTGGCCGGCAGGTGGGCCACGAGCGCACCGCTGTTTCGGTCAGCAGCACGCGCGACGCCGTCTCACGGCGCCCGCGGGCACTCCATCGTCATCTTCTAGACAACTCCGCATAGCTCCGATAGCCCCGTCGGTCGCGCGTCGCGTCAGGCCACGCGCCCGGGTTCGCCGGGGGTAGCCGGCGTCTCGGCATGGGCGAGAACCTGGTCGACCTCTCGCGCTATCTCGCCGATATCCATGAAAAGAAAGGCGGTCTGGCCATCCGTCGCGCGCTCCACCTCGTGGCGCGAGCGATAGATGAACACGTCGCCATTAAGCCCGACCAGGCGCAATTCGCGCAAGGGGTCGGTGTTGAACTCCTGTAGCTTGGAGACGGCTTTGCGAATGACCTGCAAGGTCACGCCCTGATCTTTCAGGCGCATGACGACACGGATGCGTACCAGGTCGTCGAAGCTGTAGCGCCGCTTGGCGGCGCCCTGGCCGCTGGGCCGCAAAAAGCCTTCCCAGGCCCAGTAGTCCAGTTGACGGGCTGTTGCGCCGGTCAGACGGCGGACCTGTCCTGTGGAGAAGGTATCCTGCACTCTCATCGCCGCTCCTTTGTAACCATCGTCACGCCCGTGTCCAGGGTGAGGCATCTGCCGCCCCCGGCCTGCGCTGTCGCAACACAATAGAGCACCGTGTCGCAACAGGCATGTTGTGATTATAGGGCGCGCCGCCGGTTTCGTCAAAGCGCTTATCACGGGAACCGTGGAACAGGGACCTATTGGCCGCGCGGTCGGGGCCGAAAGGCCGTGGGTGGACGCGCCACGGGGGCCTACATGCTCTGGCACCATGATCCTTGATTTAGAACCACCGCGGGCACAGCTCTTGCGTTAGGTAATGGTGACACGCGCCGTGTCCGGCCCGTGATAGAAGGTTGCCGTGAACAAGCTCCTGCGCCCACGTCTCATCGTCCCTGGCGTCCTATCGATCGCCATTGTCGCGGCCCTACTGGCCTTCGGCAATCTCAAGGCCATGGTTGCCCTCATACTGAGCTTCCCCCATCTGTACCTGCTGTGGTTCTTCCTGCTGATGGTCTTGTACGAGGCTATCCGCGGTCTGCAATGGCATCGTCTCCTCAGGGCCCTTGATGTCCGGGCCCCGGTCCGTGCCCAGGCTTTCGCCTTCGTCCTGAGCGAGTTCGCGCGCAACCTGCCGATCGGCAGCTATTTCCAGAACTATTTGCTCCAGGCCTCCAGCGGGGCCGACTTTGGCCGGACGTCCGCGGCGACGACGGTGATCCTGGTGACCGAGATAGCGTTCTGCCTCGGAGGCGTGATGATCCTGGGCCTCGGCTCCTGGTCGCCGTTGCTCCGGCCGATCCTCGGCGGCGGGCTCGTCGTCGTGCTGCTTGTCACCTGGGTTCTGCTCCACCTGCACCGGTCACCACGTGCGCCGCGATGGGTCCGTACTCACAAGCACCTGCGCCGGATCGCCGAGGAGGTGCGGCGCTTCCGGGAAGGGGCAGCCACTCTTGACCGGCCGAAGATCCTGATCGAGCAGGCGTTGCTCGGCGCGATCTATTTACTCATAGCCACTGCCGGCCTCCACGTGATTCTCCGAGGGCTCGATCCCCAGGGCGCGGCTATCGGTTTTACCCAAACCCTCGCCGTGTATTTGTTCACCCTGCTGTCGGCCCTTATCCTTCCCGTCCCTGAAGCGGGCGGTGTCGGCGCCCTACTGGCCTTTGGCATCAGCCGCGACGTGGCGATCACCGCGATGCTCCTCAACCGTGTCCTGAGCGTCATCGCCGCCATCGTCATCGCCACGCTCGTCACGATGATGATGCCCGATCAGTGGCGCGCCGTCTTGCACATGCGCCGCGAGACGCCGCGACGGCAGGAAGGCGGCGCGCACGAGCGAGGGGACGTCGTGCGGTGAGTCGCCGAACGTGCCGCCGGGCCGTTCCCGGACCTGTCCGGCGGAGGGGAGAGGTCGCGTTGGCGTGGCACGCGGGATGCGATAATGACGGGAGCAGACGTGCTCGGCCGGTTAGTGATTGCCGCGGTGACGGCTAACGTGGCTGAGCCACTCGGCCCAATCTGAGGCTGTCGTCCTCTGTGCAGCGATCAAAGCGATCAATTAGGAGACGAACCGGTGCGCCTTTCCCTTGGTGTGGTGAGTACCTTTCCGCCTCGCGAGGATGGCATCGCCACCTTCACGCGGGACATGCTCGACGCGATCTGCCATCATGCCGACGCCGACATCGTGGCGCGCATCGCCGCCATCACCGACCCAGGCTCCTTCTATGCCTACCCGCGCCAGGTATACGCGGAGATCAGGCAGGGCGATCCGGACAGCTATGCCGAGGCCGGGCGCCTCTTCTCGCGCGACCGGACACAGATTGTCTCCTTGCAGCATGAGTTCGGGCTCTTCGGCCGTTGGGGCGATCCACTGGAGGACTACACCCCGGCTCTGCTGGAGACGCTCACCAAGCCGTGCGTGACGACGCTGCACACGCTCCTGCCACAACCGCGGCCGGACATCCGCGCGGCGGTGCAACGGCTATGCGAGGCGAGCGTGGCGACGGTAGTGATGGTCAACGTCGGCGTCAAGATCCTGGTGGAGGACTACGACCTGGATCCGGCCCGCCTCGTGACCATCCCGCACGGCGTCCCCGAGGTGCGTCCCGTTGACGAGCAGCGCCTCAAGCACGCCTTGCGTCTGCAGGGGCACACGGTGCTGTGCACCTTCGGCTTGCTCAGCCGCGGCAAGGCCATCGAGAATATGATCAGCGCCCTGCCCGCGATTGTCGAACGGCATCCCGACGTGCTGTATCTGGTGATGGGTGCCACGCACCCCCAGGTGCGCAAGGTGGAAGGCGAATCCTACCGGCAGGAGTTGACGGCGCTGGCCCAGGAGTTGGGCGTGAGCCAGCATGTGCGCTTCATTAACCAATATCTTGACCAACACACCCTGGTGCGCTACTTGCAGGCGACGGACATCTACATCACGCCCTATCGCGATCGCCACCAGATCGCCAGCGGGACGCTCTCCTATGCGCTCGGGTGCGGGCGGGCGATCGTCAGCACGCCCTACGTCTACGCGGCGGAGGCCCTGGCCGAGGGCCGGGGGCTGCTGGCCGAATTCGACAATCCCGAGAGCCTGGCCCGCTGCGTCAATCTCTACCTCGACGATCCGGCCTATCGGCGCACGACCGAGCAACGCGCCGCCGCCTACGGCCGGGAGATGGCCTGGCCGCGGGTGGGCGAGCGCTACGCCGCCCTCTTCCGCCAGATCGTGAGCGGACAATCAGCCCAACCGTATGTCACGGACGAGCGGTCCTTGTCGGGGAGAGAAGCCTGAACGCCGGCTCTTACCGGCTCCGTGGCATACCGCTTGCTGTCTTGGTCTATATGGGCGTGGTGAGACGATGACACGGGGTACCGAACGCGTCGAGCGCATCGCGACCGGGCTGCGGGAGGCAGACCTCGATGCCCTGATCTGCGCGCTCCCCTCGAATGTGCTGCTGCTGTCCGGCTACTGGCCGGTGGTGGGCAACGCGCTGGCCGAGGATGTGTTCGAAGCCGGCATGGTCTTCAACGTCGAGCCGGCCATCTATATCCAGGGCTACGGCGACGTACGGCACTGCGACGTGGTCACCGTGGATGAGCATGGGGCGGACGTCCTGACGCCCTGTCAGGCTGACCTGGAGCACCTGGCGATTGGACTATAAAACGGCTGATAGGGGAGGGACACCATGATGTCAGCGACGCCAACATATCAATTCGGGGTGAGCGAGTTCACCACTCAACCCTGGAGCTTCGAGCAAGACGTGGAGCGCTACGCGCAACTGGGCGTCGATACCATCGAGGTGTGCGAGGTCAAGCTCGACGAGCGGCGCATTGCGCAGCAACTGGCCCTGGTCGGCCAACACGGCCTCTCCATCAGCTCCGTCCAGCCGGCCGTCCGTACGCTGTACCCTAGCCAGTCGCAGCCGGAGCCGCGGGCGGTGCCGGAGCGCCTGGCCCGCTTTCGCGGCACCATCGAACGTCTGGCCCCGTTTGCCCCCAACGTGCCCTTCGTGTGCAATACCGGCATCCCGCCGAACGGCAACATCCAGGAGGTCTTCGACACCGCGGCGCAGGAGTACCGCGCCCTGGCCGAGTTTGCACAGCAGCGCGGCGTGCGCGTGGCGCTGGAGCCGCTGAACGCGGCGATCATGAACGTGGAATCATCTGTCTGGACGCTGGCGCAGGCCCTGCAGATCGTCGCGGCGGTGGACCACCCGAGCTTTGGCATCTGCCTGGATGTCTGGAACGTCTGGCAGAACGCCGGCATCCACGACGATATCCGGCGGAGCGGCGACCGGACATTCGTGGTGCAACTCAGCGATTGGCGCACCCCCCGCTCCTACCAGGACCGCCTGGCCGTCGGCCAGGGGGAGATCCCGCTGTCGCCGCTGCTGCGGGCCATCCACGAGAGCGGCTATCGCGGCGCCTACGCCGTGGAGATCTTTTCGGGCGATGTCCCCGACTCGCTCTGGGAAGGAGACCTGTGGGAGGTGATCCGGACCAGCCGGGCCGGCCTGGACGCCGCCTGGCGCGCGGCGTTCGCGGCGGAGCACGAGGAGTTGGAGAGGGGCGGGAAGGCATGAGAGCTACAGGAGCGGGCATCGAGCGGATCGACGTCTCGGCGTACCGGATTCCCACCGATGCGCCCGAAGCCGATGGCACCTACGCCTGGGACGCCACGACCCTCGTCCTGGTCGAGGCGTATGCGGGCGGGCGATGCGGCCTGGGCTTTACCTACGCCGACACCGCGACCGCGACACTCGTCAAGGACGTGCTCGCCCGCGTGGTGTGCGGCCGCAACGCCATGGACGTGCCCGGGTGCTGGGAGGCGATGGTCCGTTCGATCCGCAACCTGGGCCGCCCCGGCATTGCCTCCATGGCCATCTCGGCCGTGGACGTGGCGCTGTGGGATCTCAAGGGGCGGTTGCTCGACCTCTCGCTGGTGGACCTGCTTGGCGCGGTGCGCGACGCCGTGCCGGTCTACGGCAGCGGCGGATTCACCTCGTACTCCATCGGCCAATTGCAGGCGCAGCTCCGCGGCTGGGTAGGACAGGGCATCCCGCGCGTCAAGATGAAGATCGGTACCCATCCCGCCGACGACCTGGGCCGCGTGCGCGCCGCCCGCGACGCTATCGGGCCGGATGCCGCGCTGTACGTGGATGCCAACGGCGCCTATAGCCGCAAGCAGGCCCTGGCGCAGGCCCAGGCCTTCCGCGAGTACGGCGTGGTGTGGTTCGAGGAGCCGGTATCCTCGGATGACCTGGAGGGATTGCACCTGATGCGCGAACGCGGCCCGGCGGGCATGGATATCGCGGCCGGAGAATATGGCTACGACCTGTGGTACTTCCGGCGCATGCTGGAGGCCGAGGCGGTGGACGTTCTGCAGGCGGATGCTTCCCGCTGCGCCGGGATCACCGGCTTCCTGCGCGCGAGCGCGCTCACGGAGTCCCGCGGCCTGGAACTCTCGGCGCATTGCGCCCCGTCGTTGCATGTCGCGCCGTGCTGCGCCATCGCGCGCCTCAGCCCCATCGAGTATTTCCACGACCACGTCCGCATCGAGCACATGCTCTTCGACGGGGCGCTGACGCCCGTCGACGGTGCGCTGCACCCCGATCGCTCGCGCCCGGGCCTGGGATTGGAGTTCAAGCGCGCCGACGCCGCGGGCTTTGCCCTGGGATCTTGATAGCCCGGCGATGTATGGTACGCTTCACCATACGTGATATGTGCTCTGGCGCGTCGGCGTGAAAGGAGTTGTAGTGCCGGGTAAGCGACGCCGGTTCCTGGGCGCGACCGTCTCGAGTCCACTCTTGCGCGCGTGTCTGAGTGTCCTGTCGATGGCGCTGGGCCTGGGGTTGATTGGTTCCGGCCTTCTGGAGGCCGGCGCGCACGGGTCGCGCGTCGCGGTACCCATCTCCCGCCTCGCGGACGGAGCGTCACCAGGGAGTAAGGGCCGTTTGTCTTCGTCCCCCATCAAGCACATCGTCTTCTTGCTGGAGGAGAATCGCTCCTTCGATAGCCTCTTCGGGCGCTTCCCCGGCGCCGATGGGTCCACCACCGGGACCGTAGCCTTCGGCGGGCGGCGCTTCACCTTCCCGCTCGTCCCGGCCACCTATTACTCCTGGCACGACATCGCCCACGGCGACCTCGATGCCTTCCGGGACATCGACGGCGGCCGGATGGATGGCTTCGTGCGTGAGGCCTTCTCCGATCTGTACGGGGAGAAGGCGGCCTACCAGCAACAGGGTCCCGGCGATGTGCCCAACCTCTATGCCCTTGCCCACGCCTTCACCCTTTCCGACCACACCTTCGCCTCCGCCCTGGGCTCGAGCTTCGTCAATCACCTGCACGCGGTGGCGGCGCAACACGACCACGTCGTCGGCAACCCCGCGCAGCCGCAACACGACACGACCTCCTGGGGCTGCGACAGCGTCCCTGGTACCTACGTCCAAATCCGGCTCGCAAACGGCAGTCTGGGCCAGACTTTCCCCTGCTTCACCTTCCCCACGCTGGCCGATCGCCTCAACCAGGCCCACATCTCCTGGGCCTATTACGCCGCACCGCCCTCCAATCTGGGCTATATCTTCTCCGTCCTCAACGCCTTCAAGCAGATCCGTGAGTCCGCGCAGTGGACACAGAATGTGCGCGACGAGAGCACCTTCGAGGCCGACGCGCGGGCCGGACGCCTGCCGGCCTTCAGTTGGGTGACGCCGCGCATGGAGGAGAGCATGCACCCGCCGCAGCCGGTCTGCCCGGGTGAGAACTGGATCGTGAGCAAGCTCGACGCGCTGATGAGCGGGCCGGACTGGAAGGACACGTTGGCGGTGGTGGCCTGGGACGACTGGGGTGGTTTCTATGACCACCTGGCGCCGCCCAAGCTCGGCAGCGGGGGCTATGGCCCGCGCGTGCCGTTACTGGTGATCTCGCCGTACGCCCGCGCGGGCTACGTCAGCCATACAGTCTATTCCCTGGAGTCGGTGCTCAAGACGGCCGAGGACCTGTGGGGCCTGGCGCCCCTAACGGCGAATGACCGCCAGGCCAACGACCTACTGGACAACCTGGACTTCGCGCAGCGGCCCCTTCCGCCCCTCCTGCTGCGGCCGCGCACCTGCCCGGCCCCGCTGACCTTTCAGCAGTTCCGGGGATATCTGGACCAGTACCTGCAACGGGCGCTGACCGCCACGCTCGGCCTGTCTTTGTCGCAGATCGAGGCGCTGCACCAGACCCAGACCCTGACCCAGATCGCCCAGGCTCGCCATGTCTCCAGCGCCGGCCTCGTGACCCCCTTGAAGGCGGTGGCCGAGGCCTGGGCGGAAGGCCAGGTCGTACTGCAGTTCATCCAGCCCAAACAAGTGGTGCCCGAGCTCTACCGGACCTACGCCCTCGTCGATCGGCTGGTGGCGACGCCGCCCGGCCAACCGCTGTTCCCCTCCTAGGCCTGACGCCGTCCGCTGGACCGGTGAGGCTGCCGCCGTCCGCGAGCCCGATCATCTCCGCGTGAGCACTACCGGCCGAGGTGCTGGCGCTGCTCGACGAGGCCGGCTCGCCGGCGACCGTGGCCTCGCCCGGGTTACGGATGGAACCCGTCAACTAGCCAGACCTACGCACCCGTCGTCTCGCCGATCTGATCAAGCGGCAGTCCGCCGTTGACAAGGGCGGGCGCATGTGCCATCGTTAGAGGGGGGAGGCAGGGCGCCGAGCGTACACAGAAAGGAGCACGGGCATGCCAACCTTCGTTACTCTGTACAAGCTGACCGAGCAAGGGGCGCGGGAGATGAAAACTCTCCCCGAGCGGGTGCGCGCGACTCAGGCGCGAGCCGAGCAGCGGGGCATCAAGGTCCTGGGGTGGTATATGACCCAGGGACAGTATGATGTCGTCACCATCGTCGAGGCACCCGATGAGATGGCGGTGGCGGCCGGGACCCTGGCCATCGCCGGGGCCGGCAATTTCCACACCGAGACGCTGCGCGCCTACACTCTTGAAGAGACCGAGCAGATCATCCAGCGGATGGGCTAGATCCTCCACCCGGTGCGCCCTGCTTCCCCGGCGGTCAATGCGCGGCCTTTTGCAAGGGAATCCAGATTTCGCTGTAGTAGTTGGGGTCGCGAATGTCCCCGCGCGAATAGATCTCCAACTCCGGACCATCGGCATGCTCCCAGCCCGAGGTGGGGAACCACTCGCCAAAAATGCGCTGCATCAGCCCCTGGATCGCCTCGGGAATAGGTCCGCGCGACTCGAAGATGCCCCACGTCGCGGCCGGCACCGGGATGTCGCGGCAACCGTCCGGCAGGGCCGAGCGATCGGCCGGGGTTTCAATGGCAATGAGGTACGTGAATTGCCCGCTTTTCATGTCGAATTCGGCACAAACGCCGGCGACATCTATGGTGCTCCCTGCCGGGGCGGCCTTCCTCAGCCTGTCCACGGTCCCGTCGCTCAGGCAGCGATCCCACAATGCAGGGACGTCCTGGAAGGATCGCCCGCCCATGGGCGTGCGGATCGACACGCCGGTCAGAGAGAAGGTGGGCTTGGACTCGATGCGATACTCCATGGCATGTGCTCCTTTGAGCGTGATCGAGAAGGTAATCGGTGGATAGGAGCGGAGACGGGTGCCCGGTTGGCGCGCCTCGCTCGGCGTGCAGCCGAACAACTTGCGGAAGGCTTTGGCGAAGGCATCGGGCGAGTCATATCCGTGGCGCAGGGCTACATCGATGACCTTGGCGTCGCCCGAGGCTAGCTCCATGGCCGCCAGACTCAGGCGCCGCCGCCGCACGTATTCACCGGCCGTGAGGTCGGTGATCACCTCGAACATGCGCAGGAAGTGGAAGAGCGAGCAGTGGGCCTCGCGCGCGGCCTCCTCCCACTCGATCTCCTCCGTCAGATGGTGCTCGATCCAGGCAATGGCCCGGTTCATACGCTCTTGCCAATCCATCCATCTCCTCGATTCCACTATAGCCGGAGTCGGCCGGCCCAGCCCGACTTTTCTTGCCGTCGTCGGACGGGTCCGCCGCCAATGGGAGTGTACAGTTTGAGGCAACTTCAGACTGGGCCTGACGCGTGGTAGAGTGATGAGAGTTGCCGGCCAGGCTCCGAGAATCGGAATAGACGAGGGAAGGCAGGGCACTGATGGCTCCGGATCTGCGGGCTGGTATCCTTGGCGCCGGCCAGGAGTTGAGCCGAGGCCCGGACGATGCGTGGAACGTAGCCGCAAGTATCGATCAGGGCATCCCAGCGCCGGCCCTGTAGCGCCGCCAAGTTCCCGTCGCGGTCGCCGCGCAGCTTCTCGACCGACGGGAAGAGGTCGGGATTGTGCTGGCCGCGATTGAACAGCGTGACCTCTTGACCCTGGTCCAGCGCCGCCTCGACCAGGTGCCGTCCGAGAAATACTGTGCCACCAAGAATCAATAGCTTCATCGCAGTTCCTCCCCGCTCTGAATCTGTCACTATACCAGATACCAGAGCCCGGGAGGCGTCGCGCGCTCGCGGCAACCTCGATTACGCTCTCAGAACGGGCAGTACTTCGCTGGCGAACAATTCGAGCGAGCGCATCGCCGCGGCTACAGCCTGTCCGGGCAGAATAGCCCAGAAGCTCATGTGTGCGTAGGGCACGGCCTCGCGGTGGCGTGCGATGCGCTCCAAGACGTAGGCCGGTGAGCCGACCAAGTAGGCGTCGCGATTCAACTCGTCGGGACTGCGGGCCAGACTGCGGCCAACCAACTCGGGGTATCCCGCGTCAAGATACCACTGTGCGTACACGTTCTCCTGATAGAGGATGTGCTGCTTGACGTCGTTCCAGGCTTTATTGTGATCGCGATCCAGGTGCATCACGATGTTCGTGCACAGATACGACGCCTGCGCGCCATCCTTGCCGCACGCCTCCACCTCGGACATATAGATGTCGTACTCTTCGCGCGAGCCAAGGCCGGGCACCAGCAGCCCGTCGCTCTGCCGCGCGGCGCGCCGTAGCGCAGCACGGCTGGTGCCGCCCGCGTAGATCGGCGGACGCGGCGCTTGCACCGGTCGGGGCGTGACGGTCACGTTGTCGTACACGAAGTGTTTCCCCTGGATCGACACGGCGCCTGTGGTCCATGCCTGGGTGATGATATCCAACTGTTCGGCGATGCGCGCGCCGCGTTCATGGATCGGCGCGCCGAGGATCTCGAATTCATAGGGCCGGTAGCCCACGGCGACGCCGAGGGCGAAACGGCCATTGGAGAGGACGTCGAGCACGGCCCCGTCTTCGGCCACGCGCAGCGGATGATGTAAAGGGAGCAGCAGCACATCGGTGCCGATGCGCACGCGGGTGGTGCGCTGCGCAATCGCGGCGGCCATCGGCATCAGCGAGGGGAGGTAGCCGTCGTCGGTGAAGTGATGCTCGGTCAGCCAGATCGTGTCGAAGCCCATCGACTCGGCGGCAACGACATGTTCCAGCGTCTGGTTGTAGAGCTGGACAAACGGCCGGTCCTTTAGCGGATTGCGAAAGTCGTAGGTCAGGCCATAACTCATCGCCTACACTCCTCAATCGACGCCGACAAGAATCTTCACATGTTTACCGGCGACGAGCGGCTTGAATCCACCCTGCACCACGTCATCCAGCCCGATGTGATCGGTGATGACGCGCTCGACCGGCAGCTTACCGGCGGCGACGAGCGCGAGCACGCGCGGCAGGTCGTAGACATGGTAGCACCAGGTGCCCACGATGGTCAGGTCGCGCAGCGACCATAGGAACGGCTCGACCGTCGCGGGAGCGACGAACAATCCCGTCTGGGCCAGCGTTCCCTGCTTGCGCAGGGCGGCCGTGCAATCGCGCAGACTCCGTTCCAGTCCGACGCACTCAAAGGCCACGTCAACCCCGATGCCGCCGGTCTGGGCGTGCACGATAGCGGGCAGATCCACTGCCAGAGGGTCGAACACGGCCGTCGCCCCCAGGCTCTCGGCGAACTGGCGCCGCGCCGGGGCCGGCTCGGAGACGTAGACCGCCGCCGCTCCGGCGGCCTGCGCCGCCAGCATAGTGAGGCAGCCGATTGGGCCGGCGCCCGCGACCAGCACGGTGTCGCCTCCACGCATGCCGCTGCGCTCGATGGCATAACATGCCACGGCAGCGGGTTCCGCCAGGGCACCCTGCTCGTAGCTCACGTTGTCGGGCAAGCGATTCAATTGATACGCCTTGACGATCACGTACTCGGCCATACCACCCCAGCGCCAACTGAGCCCACAACAGGCCAGGATTTCGCACATGTGCTGTTGGCCGCGCCGACAATAGTAGCAGCGCCCGCAGTAGATCAGCGGCATGACGGCCACGCGGTCGCCGGGCGCCCACTCCGATACGCCCGATCCTACCTCCACCACGTCACCCGCGAACTCATGGCCCAGGACTTGTGGGCCGCTGGCTCCCGTGAGCGGATGCGGTGCCACCGGAATGACCTGCGGCCCCATCCGATATTCGTGAATGTCGGTCCCACAGATGCCGCACCAACGCACCCGTACCGTGACCTCGTCGTCCGCGGGTTGCGCGGGCGGAGTCCTGGCCTCAACGCGCACGTCATGCGCGGCATACCACACGGCCGCCTTCATCGCTCTGTCCTTCCCGTCCAATGCAGCTATACGTTACACCATTCAGACCGATGCGCCTTAGGCGCCGGTACTCATCGCCGCGCCCTCTCAGGGCTTGAACTCGCTGACCGACGCGGCCGGGTCGGGGAAAGGCGCTGCCTCGGCACGTAGGTGCACGTCCTCTAACTCTTGCGCGACACCGTCGGCAACCTCCGTGAGCGTCACATCGCTCACGTTGTAACGTTCGCCCAGCCAGGCGCGCGTCAAGGTCAGGGGATCGCGCGCACGCCAGGTTTCCAACTCGCCAGGGGCGCGATACTTGCCCGGATCGCTGCGCGAATGCCCGACGAAGCGATAGGTCATGGCCTCGATAAAGGCCGGCCCGCCGCCCTCTCGCGCCGCATCTACGGCGCGTTGGGCGGCGTCGCGCACGAGCCAGACACTGTTGCCGTCGATGGTCTCCGTCGGGATGCCCAGCGCCCGCGGGCGCGACGCTATCTCGCCGGCAGTTACCTGTGCCATCGGGGTGAACTCACCGTACAGGTTGTTCTCACAGACGTAGACAACCGGCAGCGCCAGGGCTTTCGCGAAGTTCAGACACTCGTGGAAATAGCCCTGGTTGGTCGCCCCGTCGCCGAAGTAGGCCACCGCCACGCCCCTGGTACGTTTCAGCGCCAGCGCCGCTCCCGTCGCGGCGGCGATACTCCCGCCCACGATGCCGAAGCAGCCGATCAAGCCGTGCTCCAGATCGACGACGTTCATCGACCCGGCCCGCCCGCCGCAGATGCCTGTCTTGCGTCCCAACAACTCATCCAGCAGTTTCTGCGCTTCCAGGCCGAGCGCCATGCTGTGGCCGTGCCCGCGGTAGGTGCCCGCCACGCGATCTTGCGGCTGCAGGACGCTGCTCACCCCGACGGCCACGGCCTCCTGCCCGGAGTACAGATGCGTCGTCCCATGCACCAGACCTCTCTCGTACAGCGCCTGTACCAGCTCCTCAAAGCCGCGGATGAGCAGCATGCGGCGATACAGGCCAAGGTACAGATCCCGCTCGCCTTCGCGCCCTTGGTCGCGGCTGATGTCCCGTTCACTCGTTGTCATCGCCTCTCCTCATAGATCGATACCGCGGACGTAGTGGCGCCCTGCGACCAGCAGATGATCCGCGGGGAACTTGGTCAGCACCTGGGGGCCGCTGGCCGTGACGAGCACCTCTTCCTCGATGCGCGCCGCCGAGTAGCCGTCGCCGGCCGGGCAGTACGTTTCCAGGGCGAAGACCATCCCCTCTTCTATAGTGGTTGGATGGTCTAGCGAGTGCAGGCGCGAGATCATGGGCTCTTCATACAGGGCGACGCCGAGGCCGTGGCCGAACTGCAGGCCGAAGCACGACTCCTCGCTGGGGAATCCGAGCTCCTGCGCCGTCGGCCAGACTGCGGCGATCTTGTCGGTGGTCATCCCCGGCCGCACCAGCTCGATAGCGCTGTCGAGCCATTCGCGGCACTGCTTGTAGGCGTCGATCTGGGCCCGCGAGGCGCTACCGACGCAGAAGGTGCGGTAGTAGCAGGTGCGGTAACCCATGAAGGAGTGGATGATGTCGAAGAATGCCTGGTCACCGGGCCGCAGCAGGCGATCAGAGAAGACGTGCGGATGCGGATTGCAGCGCTCCCCCGATACCGCGTTGATCGCTTCAACCTGCTCCGACCCCAGCTCAAAGAGCACCCTCATCGCGTCGGCCACCAGTTCATGCTCGCGCACGCCGGGTCGGAGACGACGGTAAATCTCCTCGTACACCGCGTCGACGATGGCCGCCGCGTGGTCCAGCAGCGCGATTTCGTCGGCGGTCTTGATGCGTCTGGCCTTCAGCATGACCGGCTGGGCGTCGGTTGTGCGGATGCCGGCGCGCTGCAGCGCCTCCAGCGTGACCATGTCGGTCATGTCGATGCCCAGTGGGGCATCCTGCAGGTTTCGCGCGCGCAGTTCGGCCAGGATGCACGCGCCCAGCATATCCGGGACGCCCGTCTCGCGCGGCAGCGCGCCCCGCATCGGCGTGACACCGGCCCGCCAACTGCTGGTCGGCAGCCAGGGCGCGTAGAGTTGATGGCTCTTGGCCGCGGAGCCGAAGTCCCATAGGATTGGATCTCCGCCGCGCGGCAAGAAGACATAGCGTGCGTTCTTATCGCGCGCCCATTCTCCGATGTGTGTGCTGGTGACGTAGCGGATATTGTTGGGATCGAAGAGCAGCAGCGCGCCCAACTCGGAGGCGTCAAGCGCCGACTGAGCGCGCTGCAGGCGCTCTCTACGCAGGCGCGTGAAGTCGATGCGCTGTTCCCAATCCACCGCCATCGTCGCGCCCGGTGATGCTATAGTCATGTCGAGGCTCCTCCCTCTGTCTTCCGCCGGCTTGTCCGGCTACATCGCACCTGCGAAATCGCCTGCATTCCTCGCCGCATCTCCCTACCCCTTCCGCTCCTCGCCGGAAGATGTGGGAGATTGAGAACGCTTGGGGGAGCGGCTCTCGCACCCCCGCTCTCATGACTCATCCAGGCTATGAAAGTCGGGCTAGCGCCGATGCCACGATGGCCTCGCGGCCGGGTAGAAACGCGTCTTCCAGTGGAGGGCTGTAGGGAATCGGCGTGTCATCAGTGGTCAGACGCCAGATGTTCTCGATGTCGCTCAGGGCATGCTCGGCCACCTCGGCCAGCACCTGCGCCGACCAACCGCCCGTGCGTGGCCCCTCTTCAACCACCAGCAGGTTATTGGTGCGGCTGAGCGAGTCCAGGATCGTCTCCGTGTCGAGCGGGCGCAGCGTACGCAGGTCGATCACCTCGGCTTCAATGCCCCGCTCGGATAGGATCCTGGCCGCATCCAGGCTGTCGTGCAGCGATTTCATGGCCGAGACGATAGTCAAGTCACGCCCCGTGCGCACGACTGATGCCTTGCCCAACGGCGGCAGCTCCTCTCCGACGGCCCCAAGCAGCGTGTAGAGCCGCTTATGCTCGAAGAAGAGCACCGGATTGTCGTCGCTAATCGCCGCCTTGAGCAGGCCCTTGGCGTCCGACACCGTCGAGGGACAGACGATCTTCAGGCCGGGCACGCCCAAGAACCACGCGATCGGGGTCTGCGAGTGCATGGCGCCGAAGCGGCCTCCCGCGCCGATGGCGCTGCGCACGACCAGGGGCACGCTGCCCTGCTCGTTCGAGATGTACCAGAACTTGGCCGCCTGATTGACTAGGCTGTCCATGGAGAGGGTGAGGAAATCGCCGAACATGATCTCGATGATCGGGCGGAGTCCGCATACCGCACTGCCGAAGGCCGCGCCGGCCAGCGCCAACTCGGCGATCGGCGTGTCGAAGACGCGATCGGCGCCGTACTTCTCGTAAAGCCCAGGCGTCACCGCGAAGACACCGCCGGCGGCTGCCACGTCTTCGCCGAAGAAGACCACGCGCTCGTCGCGCGCCATCTCTTCGTCGATCGCCTCGCGAATCGCCTGGCGAAATTGGATCTCAGCCATTGATTACCTGTCTCTCCTTGTCCATCACCCTATGCCCGCGCGGCTTGCCGGCAAGGACCCGCAAGCGGGTACCCTGGCGCTCCCAGGGAAAGGATTTCGGCCGCGGCCGGCCGTTGTGTCCAGCAATGTTGAACAGTGAACACATGTGCCGTAAAAGCGGATATACTCACTACGTTATGCCTAAACACGACGATACGATGACTGTGGCGCGCAGGAGAACGGCCAGTACGCACCCGTCCGAGCTTGGCGGCCAACTGCGTGAGGAGCGTCTGCGCCAGCATATCGGCCTGCGGGAGCTGGCCAAGCGCCTGAGCATCTCGCCCAGCCTGCTCTCCCAGATCGAGACGGGGAAGTCCAAGCCGTCTGTGGGGACGCTGTACGCCATCGCCGATGCCTTGAACATCTCGCTCGACAACCTGTTCTTCGATGCCCGGCCTGCCGCCAGCCCCCCCTCGATCGGCAGGTCGGCGGGCGATGCCACGCCCAATGGCGCCGCTCCGCCCCCAGCCACTGGCCCGGTGCAGCGAACGGCGACCCGCAAGGTGATCAACCTGGAGTCCGGCGTGCGCTGGGAACTGCTGACGCCGACCTCCGACCCGGCCGTCGAGTTCCTGTCCATCGTCTATGACGTCGGCGGCTCGTCGAGCCAGAACGGAACGCTGATGCGACATACCGGTCGCGAGTATGGCCTTGTCCTGTCCGGCCAGCTCTCCGTCACGATCGGTTTCGAGACGTACGAGCTTGGCCCGGGCGATTCGATCTGCTTCGACTCCACCAGCCCGCACCGCCTCTGGAATACCGGCAACGAACCGGTGCATGCTATCTGGTTCGTCGTCCATCGTTAAGCCGACCTCCCTACCGCCGCGGGTCGATCACGATCTTGCCGCGCGCCGTCCCGCTGGCCAGCGCGAGCAGCCCGTCGTCGACCAGGGCGTCCAGTCCGATCACCCGGTCGACGACGGTGGAAGCGAGGCTACTGCGCGAGAGCACCTCGATAGCCTCGGGGATATCGGTGTCGCAGACATGGGCCAGCGTGCTGGTCAGCTCAACCTCGCGCAGTGCCATGGCGTGCAGATCGATGGCGCGCGGCGCCTCCTGCAATCCGACCAGCAGTACGCGCCCGCCGCGCCTCACCGCCGAGAGCGCCATCTCCGGCGACGTCGGCGCCCCGGAGGCCTCGATGATGACGTGGGCGCCGTTCCCTGCGGTCGAATCTATGATGGCCTCGCGGGCATTGATGACCGCGGCGTTGATTGTGTGCGTGGCGCCGAGCGTGCGGGCAGTTTGCAAGCGCTCATCGGCGATATCGACGGCAATCAATTGTTCCGCGCCCCGAGCGGCCGCACCGGCTACGATGAAGGCGCCGATGCCGCCGACGCCGATGATGGCCACCGTTTGGCCCCGCTCGACCCGCGCCCGCCGCACCGCGTGCAGGGCCACGGCCATCGGTTGTGCGATGGCTGCGCTCTCGTCGGGCAGGGCATCCGGCACCGGGTGGCACATCGCTTCGGTCACCGTGGCATACTCGGCCAGGCCGCCGTGCGTGTGCAGGCCCAGGGTGTAGTAGCGGGCGCAGAGATTGGTGCGCCCCGACCGGCACCACTCGCAGGCGCCGCACCATACTCCCGCACCGGGTACCACGCGCTGGCCGGTCGCGAAGCGCGCCACGCCGCTGCCCGTGGCCACGACGCGGCCCACGAACTCGTGCCCCAGGATGATCGGCCCCAGGTGGCCACTGCCGGGGTGCCGCTGCCGCAAGGGAGCGAAGTGGGGCCCGTGGGTGTACTCGGAGGCGTCGGTGCCGCAAATGGCCGCGCGCGTCACCGCCAGGACCAACTCGTGCTCACCCGGCGGACCAGGCTCGGGCATCTGCTCGACGCGTACGTCTCGCGGGCCATAGTAAACCGCCGCTCTCATAGCTCCCGCTTACCTTCCAGCCATGCGCAAGGCCGACCGTGCTGGGCCGCCATAGACTGCTGCTCTCATGGCTCCTGCTATCCTTTATTGCTGCTATTGCCGCTATTGCCGCCGCCCGCGAGATATGCGGCGATGGCCGCCGCGCGCTCCTCGTCTTTGCGATAGGCGACCTCTACCAGTTCCAGCGAGACGCCGTCGGGATCGGCAAAGTAGCACCAGCGCCAGCCGGCCAATGGCCCGTCGTCCACCACGTTCACGTCGGAGTAGAACGTCACACCGCGCGCTTCCAACTCTTTCTTCTTGGCGTAGATGTCGTCGACCAGGAAGGCGGCGTGTGCCGCGCCAAGGGCGTTGTTCGGGGGCACGGCCTTGTTGGGGGATGGCGGTGTCCTGTATTCCAGCAACTCCATTTGGCTGTCGCCCACCCAGAAGCTCACCTGACGCAGGCTGCCGCCCGGAACGCCCACACCCTTTTCCAGCGCCGGGCCGCTGAAGACGGCGGTCGGCTCGTTTGCGAACTCCAGGCCGAGCACCCCGTGGTAGAACGCGATCGACCGCTCCAGGTCGGAGACGGTGATACCGGTATGATGCATCCCTTTGTACATCTGCACAGCGTCTCCTTCGTAACGCTCGCCGAGCACTGCCTCCTATGAGCGTCGGCTCAGTTCATCACCTGGCCGCCGCTGACGTGAAAGCTCACTCCCGTTACCTGACGGGCACGATCCGAGGCCAGGAAGGCCACGGCTTCTCCGATATCTTCGGGGTCTTGCGGGCGGCCCAGCGGGATGCCGGCCACGAATTCGGCAAAGGCCTCCTCGCGTGTGATGTGCTTGGTGGCGGAGAGTTGGTCGAGCAACGGCTCCCAGAGCGGCGTACGCAGCACGCCGGGGCAGACCGCATTGACGTTGATGTTGTAAGGTGCCAACTCCTTGGCCAGCGCCTGGGTCATGCCGACGACGGCAAACTTCGAGGCACAATAGTGCACGAACAGCGGAATGGCGTCCCGCCCAACCATGGAGGAGATGTTCACGATCTTGCCCGAGCGCCGCTCCATCATCGGCTCTACCACAGCGTGCGTCATCATGAAGACGCCTTTGGCGTTGACATCGTTCACGCGGTCCCACTCCGCTTCGTCGAGCAGGTGAAAGGGAACGCTTTTGGAGACGCCGGCGTTGTTCACGAGCACGTCGATGCGTCCGAACCTCTCGCAGGCCCGGCGTGCCACATCGTGGCAAGAGGACCAGCTGGTCACGTCATGGTGTAATGCCATGCTGCGCCGGCCACCGGAGTCGATCTCCGCGACGACCGCCCGGGCGCCGTCCAGTTTCAAGTCGGTCACCACGACGACCGCCCCATGGTCGGCCAACACTCTGGCGATTCCGCGGCCGATGCCGCTGCCTCCGCCCGTGACGAGGACGACGCGGTCCTGCAGGTCGCTACTCATTCACCACCTGCACTTTCACGTTAGCGCGCGTATCCCGCGCCGCGGCGAGCGCGTCCAGCGCCCCCTCCAGTGGGAACGTGGCCGTCACGATCGGCGTAAGATCCAGCTTCGACTGCGCCAGGAAGCGCAGCACCCTGGGCCAGACGTTGGGGGAGCCGATGATGCCGGTCAGGCGCAGAGCCTTGGATTGGATTAGTCCCAGCCTGGCCGGGACGGCGTCACCTACATTAATCCCGATATTGACGATCCGGGCGCCATGCCCGGCAACCTCCAGCGCCGCGGCCATCGCCGCCGGTACCCCGGATGCTTCCAGTATCACGTCGGCGCCGCGTCCATCCGTCAAGGTGCGGATCTGCTCGTCGAGCGGACCATCCGCGGGGCTCACCGTCGCGTCGGCTCCCAGCCTTCGGGCAATGCCGCGCCGTTCAATCGACGGCTCGATGACGATGGTGCGCCCGCCGCGGGCGTGCGTCGCCGCCAGGCAGCACAAGCCGATGGGTCCGGCGCCGAAGATCACAGTGCTGTCGCCAGCGTCGATCCCGTTGGCGGCGACGGTGGCATAGTAGGCGACGGTAAACGGCTCGACCAGGGCTCCCATGCGATACGACAGTTCGTCGGGAAGGCGATGCAGCCACTCGGGCCGGACCTTGAAGTACTCGGCCGCCGCGCCGCTGATGGAGAAGCCGAAGTGGTCCTGCCCGATCACGCATTCGCCGACCACGCGGTCGCCGGGTTTGTACGAGGTGACGGCCTTGCCCACCTCGACGATCTCTCCGGACCATTCGTGCCCGGGGATGATCGGGTAGCTGACAGGTATGATGTAGTGTCCATCCAGCAGTTCGAAATCCGAATGGCAGATGCCCACCGCTCGCGAACGCACCAGGATTTCGTCCGGCCCGATGTCGGGCGGATTGACCTCGGTGACGGCCGGCACGGCAGGCTCTTGAAAGACCAGTGCCTTCATAATGACCGTCCCCTTACGAGTCGCCGGACGCGGCGCTCGACTCCGGGATATAGCCTGCTTCGTCCAGGCTGGCGGCACCGGCATAGCACCACACCATGACCGCGCGCTCGGTGGTCGAGGTGTTCTCGAAGCCGTGCCATTCGTCGCGCGGCACGAAGACGATCTCGCCCGCGCTCAGTGCGACGTCATCCTCACCGACGCGCGCGACGCCGCGGCCCTCGATGATGTACTCCGTCTCCTCGGCGTTGGGATGGCGATGGATATCGTGTTTGGCGCCGGGCGGGAAGATGGCAATGCCGAAGACGGTGGTATCGGACCCTACCGTCTCACGCGTGATGAGGAATTGCGGGGCGAAATTGACCCAGCCGTCCTCCGCGCGCAGGTTACCGGCCTGCGGAATCTCGGCAACACGTACCTTGCGCGGATGATCGTCAAGCACCTGGCGCGTCGTCATTGTGCCAACCTTTCTCAACTTCACCGTTGTGTGCATGGATGCGCGGTTGGAGTCATTGTAGGCGGTTGGAGTCATTGTAGAGTGACCGCGTGCGAGTTGTCAAGTGTAGCTGAACGCACGGCGGCTCCGGATAGCCAAGATCGCCGCCTCGTAGCTATTGACAGCGCGCTGTGAGTGATGTAGTATGACCTCAACGCTCGGCATTGTTCACGGTTACTATACGATCTGTGCGCACCTGCGACACAGGCGACTGCGATTCCGGCATCCATCCTTTCGCGCTACATGGTCCATCGACAGGGCGGATACCATTGGCGGATGTGGAAAGCGGCCTGGCACAGGGCCAGCCCGAGGCTACGGCCACAGGGAAAGGACGCCGCCATGCATGGCCCATGGTCACCCTTCAGAGTCGTGTCCTTGTCCTGACCTTCTAGGGTCGGGCACGCAGCAACGTAAGATCAGGATCAATGGCAGATCAGGATCGTTCAACCATGATGGAGAGGCAGGCGCAACCGTCCGCACCCTCGTTGGCGACCGGAGCCAGTCCTGCGTCGTCCGGTCCGGCCGTTCAACCGCGGGTGCAAGCCGGCCCCATGGCGCGGCGCCTGGCCTCCCGCTGGGGTGGATCGAGCGCCATCTGGGTCGTGACGGCGCTGCTCTTCGTGGTGAGCTGGGTGTTTCAGCCACAAAGCCTGAGCCACGGCTCGCTATTTGGCATGCTGCCGTTTGCCGCCGTCCTGGCCATGGTGTCAATAGGCCAGACCCTGGTCATACAGCAGCGCGGCATCGACCTCTCCGTGCCCGGTATGATCTCGCTCACCGTGGTGATCGCCAGTAGCTATCCCAACGGAGATGCGAGTAAGCTGGGCGTGGCCATAGCGATTGCCTACGGTGCGGCGGTCCTCGCCGGGTTGGCTAATGGATTGCTGGTCAGCGTCGTCGGCATCACACCGATTGTGGCCACGATCGGCATGAATGCCCTGCTCTATGGCAGTAATCTGGCCATCACCGGCGGCGTCCCGCGCAACACCACCGCGGCCCTCGAATCCTTCGCCAGCGGGACGGCCCTCGGCGTGCCGACGTCCGTCGTCATTGCCGTCGGCCTGACTGCCGTGGCGAGCTTCATCGGCAAGCGCACGGTACTGGGCCGCCGCTTCGAGGCGGTGGGCTCGAATCCGTCTGCCGCCCGCGCTGCCGGTCTGGCCACCCAGCGCTACCAGGTGGGCGCCTATGTCGCCGCGAGCGTGTGCTATTGCAGCGCCGGCATTCTGCTGGCCGGCCTGGTGACCTCGCCGTCCGCGTTTCAGGGCGATACCTACCTTCTGCCATCGGTGGCCTCTGTCGTCCTTGGCGGTACATCTCTGTTAGGGGGAAAGGGCAGCGTCGTTGCCAGCACCATGGGTGCCCTCTTCCTCAGTCAACTCGGTCAATTCGTGCTCACAACGGGTCTGAGTACCGCTGTTGAGAGCCTCATTGAAGCGGTTGTCCTTGCCCTGGGCATTGCCATCTACACGGTTCGCTGGAGTAGCGTGCGCGATTGGATCCGTCGCGCCGCGGCCGGCAGATCGGGTGGGAGCGCAACCGGGGGATGAGCGCAACGGGATAGGTTGAGGTCAAAAGAACGGAGGACGACAGACGCTAACAGAAATGTGGACGCCTGCATGACCTGTCCGGTGGCGAATGGTACATAGTTTGGAGGAGTCAACGAAGATGAAAGGTCGCAAACGCACGATCGGAAATGCGACACTGCTCGCCATTGTCGTCGGCGCATTCACTCTCTCGGCAAACGCACCTCTTGGCACCAGCGCTCATGCCAAGGCGGCGGCACGGCCGTCGTGGTGTGGTCCCAAACAAATCACCCTCGCCCTTGCCGACGGATTCGGCGACAACAACTGGCGCCTGCTGGTGCGCGGCGAAGCCTACAATGAGGCGCTGCAGTGCCCCAGCGTCACCAGGTACATCTACGAAAACGGTCACGGCAACATTCAGGAATCGATCTCCCAGATCCACTCCCTGGCGGCCGAAGGCGTGAACGCCATGGTGATCTTCCCGGATGCCGGTCCCGCGGTGCTCCCCGCCATCCGCAGCGCCTATCAGACCGGCGCCGTGGTGGTCCCCTACCGCGTCTTCCCCGGAGGACAGGCGGGTAAGGATTACACCTACTATATCTCGACCGAGTTCACGCAGGCGGGTGTCCTGTGGGCCAAGTTCATGGCCAAGGCGCTCAATGGCAAGGGCAACATCGCTAACCTCGGCGGTCCGCCAGCGAATACGCAGAGCTTGCAAGAGTACCAGGGCATGCAAAGCGTTTTCAAGAATTACCCCGGCATTCACTTCGTCGGCCAGACCCCATATAACGTGACCAACTGGGACCCGGCGCAGACCCAGAAGGTGGTGACGGCGCTGCTGGCCAAGTATCCCAAGATAGACGGCTTCACCACCGACTTCGGCGCGGCGCTGGCCGACTCCTTTGGCGCCTTCAAGCAGGCCGGCCGCTCCATCCCGGCGGTGGCCACCGAGGACTCCAATCAACTCTCGTGTACGTGGAAGCAGGTGCACGCGTCGGATCCCGCCTTTAAGTTGTACACTGTCGACTCGCAGACCTGGATGGTGCGCACGGCCATCGATTTCGCAGTCGCCAAAGCGAGCGGCGGAACGCTACCCAAGTCGACCGTGGTGCCGCAGCGCGAATTCGAGAACCAATTGACGGGTATGCCGCATCCTCCGCTGTGTGCGGCGAAATTGCCGCCCACCACGCTGCTGTCCACCCATCTGTCCGCTTCGCAGGCCAAGGCGGCCCTGGCAGGGCAGTTCCCGCAGTCGCTGTTCGCTCAGACGACCGCGCCGACCAGCATTCTTACCGGCCTGAAGTAGATAGTCGATCCCGGCACTGCTCCCGGGGAGATCGCGGATAGGATGTGGTGGGCGCACCATCACGTTCTATCCGCATTCGAGGGATACGACATGGGCAACGATTCCGGCTCCCTCCTCTTGAGGTTGTCACAGGTCTGGAAACGCTATGGCGGCATCGTCGCCCTCAAGGACGTGTCCCTTGATGTCGTTGGTGGCGAGGTTCACGCGCTCCTTGGCGAAAACGGCGCCGGCAAGTCGACGCTCATGGGCATCGCCTCCGGTTCCATCCGGCCGGATGCCGGGACGATCGACGTCGCAGGTCAACACATCGCCGAGATGACACCCGCCCTGGCACGGCGGTTGGGATTGGCCATCGTGCATCAGCATCCAGCCCTCCTCCCGGACCTGACGGTTGCCGAGAACATGCGCATCGCCGTGGCCGAGCGACTCGGCGGCGGTCAGGTCCGCGGCAAGCTCCTGTCGCAGCTCAGGCGGGTCGGCTGCCTCGTCGACATGGACGAGCGCGTTGAGGAGCTGAGCGTCGCCCAGCGCCACCTGGTCGAAATCGCCAAGGCCCTGGCCATCGAGCCACGCATCCTGATCCTCGACGAGCCGACGGCTCCGCTCGGAGCCGACCGCATCGCTCAACTGTTTGAGGAGATCCGCGCAGCCGCCGGGCGCGGCACGGCGATCATCTATATCACGCACCGCCTGGCCGAGATGCGCCAGATAGCGGATCGCGTCACGGTATTGCGCGATGGCGAGGTGCGCGGGACCTCCCTGGTTGGCTCCATCTCCGATGACGAGATTCTGCGACTCATCATCGGCCGCAGCGTCTCGACGGTCTTTCCGCCCAAGGGCGTCTCGTCCGGTGAGGGGCAGGGCGGTCTCGTCGCCGAGAGCATGTCCGGCGATGGCTTTCACGACGTGAACCTGCGCGTCTCGCCCGGTGAGATCGTCGGGCTGGCCGGGATCGCCGGCAACGGACAGAGCGATGTTCTTCGAGCACTCGCCGGACTGGCGCCCGCTTCCGGCCAGGCACGACTCGGCGACACGACGCTGAGGCTGAATCGGCCACAGGCGGCGCGCGCGGCCGGCGTGGCCTATCTGTCGGCGGACCGGCAAAGCGAAGGTCTACTCATGTCGCTCTCCGTGCGCGAGAATGCAGCGCTCTCTGCCCTCTCGCAGTTTGCGTATGCTGGCGTCGTGCAGCGCGGCGCCGAGGTCGCGGGCGTCGAGAAGCAGCGCAAGGCCCTGGCCATCAAGGCGGCGACCATCGAGGCCGTCGTGTCCGCGCTCTCCGGCGGTAACCAACAGAAAGTGGCGCTGGCCCGATCGTTGCTCGCGCAGCCAAAGCTGATCCTGGCCGATGAGCCAACCCAAGGCGTCGATGCCGGGGCACGCGTCGAGATCTATCGCATCCTGCGTGAGGCTGCGAACAGCGGCATCCCCGTTCTCGTAGTGTCATCCGACACGCTCGAACTGGAAGGGCTATGCGACCGCATCGTCGTCTTCTCTCGCGGGCATATCATCGGCGAGTTGAGCGGCGCCGATATCACCGAGGAGAAGATCGCCCAGAGCATCATCACCGCCACCACGCACCGTCGGGACGACGCGGAGATGGGAGGAAAGCGCCGATGAAGCAGATCGGAGCGCGGCCCGGGGTGAACCTGCGCCGCCTGTTGAAGAGCGACTACGGACCGAGCCTCATCCTGGTACTCATCATCGTCCTGCTCGGCGTGTACACCTATGCGCAGAACGCGCACGTCCTGACGGCCTACAACCTCTCACAGACCTTGATCCTGGTGGCGGCGACGGCCTTTGCCAGCTTCGGGCAACTGATGGTCATTCTCACCGGCGGCATTGATCTGTCGGTTGGCCCGCTCATGGGCCTGCTGCTGGTCATCGCCTCGTTCTTCCTCAACGACGACAAATCGGCGTTTGTGGCGCTCTTCGGCTTCGTGCTCATGGCCCTGGCCGCCGTCGTGACGGGCCTGGTCAATGGTCTGTTCGTGCGCGTCGGTCGGTTCAACGCCGTGGCGGCAACCCTGGTCACTTACGTGGGCTTGCAGGGCATATCGCTGATATTGCGCCCGTTTCAGGGTGGATACATCAGCAGCGCGATAGCCAACGCCATCGGGTTAAGCGCCGGGTTCTTACCCCTGGCCTTCGTCGTTGCCGCAATCCTGGCCATTATCCTGGAATACTGCCTGCGCACCACACGCTGGGGCCTCAATCTGCGCGCCGCGGGCTCACGCGAGCAGGCCGCCCATCAATTGGGCGTGCCGGTGAACCGCACCGTATTTCTGGCCTACGTGGCATGTTCGGCGTGCACCTTCCTGGGTGGCATCATGCTCGTGGCCCAGATCGGGGTCGGCGATCCAAACCAGGGTGTGAGCTACACCCTTAGCAGCGTCGCCGTCGTCGTCCTGGGCGGCGCAAGCCTCTTCGGCGGTCGCGGCTCGTTCATCGGCGCGCTCCTGGGCGCGATACTGGTGCAGCAGATCCTGGACGCGACGACCTTTCTGAACCTGTCGGAAGCCTGGCAGTACTGGTTCCAGGGAGCATTCCTGCTGGTGGCCGCCACCCTCTACACGCGGGCCAGGGGCGCGGCTGGCCGGGCGAGGCGTGCCTGACATCACCGCGACGTTGACCTGGGAGCGCCAGGGTACCCGCTTGCGGGCCCTTGCCGGCAACGGGGGCCGGCAGGACGCCGACGCTCCCAGGATGTGCCCGGTGAAAGTCGCGAATAACGCAGTCAGGTATGCCTCAGAATTGGTTACAAGTAGCGCCGGCTGAAGGGCGACCCTGGGCCAGTTATGGCCACGATGCTGCCCCGGGCTTCAGCCTGAGGCTGACCACACTCTCAGTGGCCCCTCACGCGGTAGTACAGGTGTGTCACTCGCAGGCCCTCGGTGACCACGGGATCCTCGAGCATCACGGGCGTGTCGCGCAGGTTGTCGAAGAAGCGGATGCCGTTACCCAGGAGCACCGGCACCAGGTTCACCCGGATCGCGTCCAGCAGCCCCGCGTTGAGGCATTGCTGGGTGATGGTCGGTGTGGCGACGGCGACGATCCGCTCGCCCGCCAAAGCCTTGGCCTGCGCCACGGCGCTCTCGACTCCATCGGTCACAAAGGTGAAAGGCGCGTCGCCACGCGGCCAGCCCTCCGGCACGGTGTGCGTGACCACGACGACCGGGCAGCCAATCGGATGCCGGCCGCCCCAGGCGTTCGTGAGATTGAACAGCCGGCGGCCGCAGATCAGTGCGCCGACGCTGTGTAGCGCTTCGCGCAACTGCTCCGCGCTTGCCTCGTCCGTCTGGAAACTCCACTTACCCTGATTGCTAGTTGGCGATCAGCGCCGGAACCGGGTTCACTGAAGGTGCACAACAGCAGTGACCAGGAGGAAGGCGATGACCGCCGAGCACATTATAGGGATCTACGTGGTGAGCGATGAGACGATGCGGGCGCTGGGGCACACCAGCCATCCCTTGGCGCAGGTCTCCGACGCGGAGGTGCTGAGCGTGGCGGTGGTGGCGGCGGCCTTCTTCGGCAACCACCACGCCCGCGCCTTGGCCATCTTGCGGGCGACGGGCTACCTGCCGCGCGCCTTGTCCACCGCGCGCTTCTCGCGCCGGGTGCACGCCCTGGCCGACTGGCTGGTGCTGCTGCTCGAGGTGCTGGGCGCGCTGTTCGCGCACGGGCAGGCGGCCATCTGCGACTTTATCATCGCCAGCCTGCCGATCCCGGTGTGCAAGCGGGTGCGGGCGCGGCGCTGCCGGACCGTGCAGGGGCGGGACTACTGCGGCTCTTGCGCGGCCAAGAAGGAGAAGTTCTTCGGCTGGCGCTTGCACCTGGTCTGCACCACGCGGGGCTTGCCGGTGGCCTTCACCCTGCTGCCCGGCGGCTTCCATGACCTCCCCCCGCTCCATGAGCTCAGCGTGGAGTTGCCCCCGGGCGCCTGGGTCTACGGGGACAAGGGCTACACCAGCGCCCCCGATGAGGCCGTCATCCGCGCGACGGGCGGCGGCGTCCTCGTGCCCCTGCACCAGGACACCAGGGCGCCCAACACGCGCGCCGAGCAGTGCGGCTTGCGCACTTTCCGCTTGGCCATCGAGACGGTCAACAGCCAGCTGACCGCCATGGGCCTCGCCCACCTGCATGTCCGCTCCGTCGCCGGCTTGGAGATCAAAGTCCATGCCTCTTTGCGCGCCCTCGCCTGTCTCAATCTCGACTATAGACCTTCGGGAAAAGAATAGGAAGTGGACGAGGCAAGACGGGATAGCGTAGCCTGACCGTGAAGAAAGAGCGGTGCAGGAGGAGCTATCCCGTGGAGATCAGGATACAGTGGTACGGAACGACGGTCAAGGAGCTGCAGCGGCGCTGGCGGGAGGCGGTGGCGCGGGGCCAGGGGCGGCTGATCCGGCGTCT